>Ga0208435_100047_pt1 | contig 45557 bp, 47 predicted proteins | sample 24_taG_FD_184097 | JGI IMG/M metagenome (GOLD analysis project Ga0208435, IMG submission 184097) | Marine viral communities from Cariaco Basin, Caribbean Sea - 24_WHOI_OMZ (SPAdes) (version 2) | ecosystem: Environmental > Aquatic > Marine > Oceanic | place: Caribbean Sea: Cariaco Basin...
CACTTCATCGCTGATAATACTGCTCCCTTCGGGAGTGGAAACGTAGGCCGCTGCCAGCTTGAGTCTTTATTCAAAGCCAAATCTAACTCAACTACTTTAGTTGCTTTAGGTTTGGCTTTTTTTTTAGTCTAATTTTTTACGCCTTGTTTTACGATTTTTACTTTTTAGCTATTTTTTTAGATCCTTATCCTTTTATTTTTTTATGGACTCTTCCCAGATCTTTAAAAAATCTTCTCTTTTATATTCTTTTGCACCTAAATCAAATTTATATTGCATATATGGATGTCCTAAGTTCCAAAAAGTATAGTTGTTGTCTTCTAAGTATTTAGCTAGTAGTACAAGTTGTAGTTTTCCACAATTTCTATATTTTTTCTCTTTTGAACTAAATCCTGTTAGAGATGTGTATGTAGAGCCAATTTTATATCCAATTTCTGCTGCAATTAGTTCATTTGTATTTTTATCTATTAGTTCAATAGATTTAATTGCAAAGTCAATGCTAGGATGTTTATAGTTTAGAAGTTTTTTTATTAGTAATTGATATTCATCTATTAACCAGTTTGGTTCGTGGTATTCATCTAGTTTCTCTAGTACTTCATCTATATGTTTATTTATTGTTAATTTGTAGTTGTTTTGATTTATTAGTTTTTGAACTTTTTTTGATATATGTAAATCATTAAAATATAGTACTGCATATTCATATTGCAATTCAGGTAATAAATATAAATAATCTTGATAAATTGTAGTAGTTGATATAAAACCAAGCGATGCTAGTTTGATATAAAACTCTTCTGAAAAATCATCACTAAAATAGTAATTTGAATTTAAATCAGTATAAATATGATTTTTAATGATATTGTCATCATTTATATCATCTAGTGTTAAATAGTAAATAGTGTTGTCTTGACTCATTTATTTCCTAAATTAGAATAGTTTTTAGTATTTATTTCGTATAATCTCTAATAAAATTTAAGGTTTTTTTTGAATAGTTTAATTACAAATAATCATACGTCAAATTTCCATAATTATATAATAAAGTATTTAAATGAATGTAAGAGTTTTACTTTTAATGTAGCCTTTATTAACTTTTCTGGTATTCAGCTATTACTTGATGCTTTTAAAGATTTAGAAAAAAAAGGTATTAAAGGGAAGATATTAACTTCCACTTATTTGAATTTTACTCAAGTTAAAGCTTTAGAGAAAATATTAGAGTTTGATAATATTGAATTAAAGATATTTGATTGTAATGAATCTAAGATTGGCTTTCATTCAAAAGCTTATATCTTTGAGTTTGAAAATGAGTATAAAACTATAATTGGTTCATCTAATATAACTGCTAGTGCTTTTAAAACTAATATTGAATGGAATATTAATATTATAAATAAAAAGGATGATTCTCTTACAAAAAATATGTTTAGAGAGTTTAACAATTTATGGTCTAACTCTTTTTATGTTGATGATGAATTTTTATGTGAATATAAAAAATTTCAAGATGCTTTAACACAAAAAAGTTTTTTTTATAAAAAAGAAATAAAAGCTAATTATATGCAACAAGAAGCTTTAAATAAATTAAACTTTCTTAGATCAGAAAAACAAAATAAAGCTTTGGCTGTAGCTGCCACAGGTAGTGGTAAAACCTATTTAGCTGCTTTTGATGTTAAAAACTATGAGTCAAAGAGAGTTTTATTTTTAGCTCATAGAGAGAATATTCTTTTAAGTGCTAAAGAGACTTTTGAAAATGTGATAAATAATAGAAGCTTTGGTTTATATACAAGTAATATAAAAGAGCAAGATAGTGATTATCTATTTGCTACAGTTCAAACAATGACTAGCAATTATAATAGTTTTAAAGAAAATGAGTTTGATTATATTGTTGTAGATGAAGCTCATCATATTACTTCCCCTTCTTATAAAAAAGTTCTTAAATATTTTAAAAGTAAATTTTTACTTGGATTAACTGCTACACCAAATAGAATGGATAAAGAGAATATTTATGAGTATTTTGATGAGAATGTTGCTTGTGATATTAGACTTAGTAATGCTTTAGATAAATCATTAGTTGTACCTTTTCATTATTATGGAATATCTGATATTAAACAAATAGATTATGATGGTATTGATTTAGGTAAAATTAGTGAGTTAGCAAAACTTTTGATGGTTAATAAAAGAGTTGACTATATTATTGAGAAAATGAACTTTTACTCTTTTAGTGGTAAAAAAAGAAAAACATTAGCCTTTTGTGCATCAAAAGAACATTGCTATTTTATGGAAGAACAATTTAATCAAAGAGATATAAAATCTGTATCTTTAACTTCTAGTGATTCTATAGAAAAAAGAGAAGAGAAAATTAAAGAGTTAGAAGATGATACTTCTAGTTTAGAAGTGATCTTTTGTGTAGATATTTTTAATGAAGGAATAGATATACCTTCTATAAATACAGTTTTAATGCTAAGACCTACTAATTCTCCTATTATCTTTATTCAACAACTTGGACGAGGTTTAAGAAAGTATAAAAACAAAGAGTTCTTAACACTTCTTGATTTTATTGGAAATCATGAAAAAGCATATTTAGTCGCTCTAGCTTTAGTTGGAAATAAAGCTTTAGATAAAGAGAGTTTGAAACTGTCACTTCTTAATAATTTTGCAAATATTTCTAATGCGTTTATTTCAATGGATAAGATATCAAAAGATAGAATATTAAAACAAATTGACAATGAAAACTTTAATGCAATGAAGTATTTAAAAAATGAGTATTATGAGTTTAAATCACTTTTAGGAAATAAAATACCTACTCTTTGTGATTATATTAATTATAATGATTTAATAAACCCTATTAAATTTATTAATGAATCTAAGTCTTATGTAAAGTTTTTATCAAAAGTTGAAAAAGATAAAAAATATAAGTTTTATTGCGAAAATGAGGATTTTATTAAAGCTATCTCTTTTGTTGAGTATTTACTTCCTATAAAAAGAGTTTATGAGTTTGTTATATTAAAATATTTAATTAATAAGGTATCTATTAATATTAATGAAGCATTTTTAATATTGAAGAAGTATTTAACAATAGTGAATAAAGATACAATAGAACATTCATTTAGATTTTTGAATCAAGATTTTTTTGATAAATCACAGGTGTCTAGATACTTGAAATTAGTTGAGATAAAAGGGAATACCTTATATAAAACGAAGCAATTTGATAATCTTCTTGAAAATACTGAGTATAAAGATTTCTTTGAAGATTCACTCTCTTATGGAATATTAGATTATGAAAAGAGATTTTCAATTGAAGATTATGGTATGCCATTTTTAAAACCATATGAAAAATATAATATGTTGAATATTGCACAACTTTGTAATTTTAATAAAATACACTCTTCTTTTAGAGGAAGTGGTTTTTTAAAGTTTGAAAATGATTTCTTTTTGTTTATTTCAATTGAAAAAGATAAATTATCAAAAGCTTCAAAATATAAAAATGATTTTATATCTAAAGACACTTTTACTTATGTTTCAAAACCAGCACATTCTCAGGATAAAGGTGATGGTTATAAATTTATAAATAATAAAAAGCAGAACATAAATTTACATATATTTGCAAGAAAGTTTGTGCAAGTAGATAAAAAGACCCAAGGCTTTATATATCTTGGTCTTGCTGATACCGTATCTTATGAAGGAAATAAACCAATTACTGTTTATTTGAAACTTCGAAATGAGTTAAGTGATGAAATATATGAAGAGTTTACGAAAATAGTCTAAGACTTTTTTCCATACTCAATTTTTTTACCATTCTCATCTATAAGAGGATATTTTTTTTCATTTAATTTAATTTTTTCTAAAATAGCATCTTCTAGATTGATATCAAGTTTTATACACATTCTAATTAAGTAGATTGCAATATCAGCAATTTCTTGTTTTGCATGTTCTTTCTTATCTCCTTGAAGATTAGAGGCCTCTTCTAAACTAAGCCATTGGAAAATCTCTAATAATTCACTTGCTTCTACATTTAGCGCCATTGATAAGTTTTTTGGATTGTGAGCATAATCCCAGTTTCTATCTTGTGAAAACTGAAGAATAATTTTTTTTATATTTTCCATATCCATTGCTACTTCCTTGCTGTTTAAATAGTTTATACTTCCGTCATTATAAATACTCTTATATATAATATATATTAAAAAGTATATAATTATAAAATAAGTAAGGAGAAAACCTATGGCAAGTCAAAAACAAATCGAAGATCTAAAAATAGTTCTAGAAGAAAGAAGAGAAAAAATTTTAGATAATATTAATGGTAGTAGAGCGAATATTGACCAATTAAAAAATCAAGAAATTAATGATGATTTAGATTATGCTGAATTGGTTAGTGACTCTTTTACAGAAGGGATGATTGCTAATCATCAATTAGATGAGTTAAAACAGATTGATGATGCATTAGTAAGAATCAAAGATGGTGAGTATGGAAATTGTGAAATGTGTGGTATTACTATTCCTATTGGAAGATTAAAAGCTAAACCATTTGCTAGATATTGTACTGAATGTAGACAAGCTTATGAAAATGAGCAGTTAAAAAAGAGTTCGTAATTGATACAAAGAGTTTATAAAAATAATGATAAAACTTTAAATTTCAAATTCTCACAAAATGAAGATGATTTTATTGTTGATGAACAAGGTATAAGATTTTCAAATAGTGGGAATTTTGTAGTTTTAAAAATACAAAAAACAAATATGGATACATGGGAGTTAATTGATAGATTAGCTAACTTTTTGGGTGTGTATTCAAATGAGATTGGTTATGCTGGTTTAAAAGATAAACGAGCAACTACTACTCAATATATTTCAATTCCTAAAAAATTGTCTAAACAAATAAAACAATTTAGACATAAAAAGATAAAGATATTAGAATCATATGTTCATAATAAAAAACTAAATATTGGTGACTTAAAAGGTAATAGATTTAAGATTAACCTTTATGATGTTGAAATTGAAGATATAAATCATATACAAAAGATACTAAAGCAAATTTCTAAAAATGGTATGCCAAACTATTTTGGTTATCAAAGATTTGGAAAAGAAGTTAGTGAAAACTTACAAAAAGCAGAAGATATCATTAATGGTGAATTATTAATGAAAGATAAAAAACTTTCAAAAATGTTAATTGCTGCATATCAAAGTCAGTACTTTAATTCATGGTTAGTTTATAGATTAAATGGCTCAAATGAGTTTTTTGATTTATTAAATGGAGATGTTTTTTATGAGTTTAAAAATGATAAATATTTTACTCCTAAAAATATATCTGAAAAAGTAAAAAATGATTTTAAATCAAATAAAATCTGTGCTACTGGATTATTACCTGGTAGAAAAGTATTTAGAGCTTTAGGTGATGCAAGATTTATTGAAGAACAATATGATAATGAACTTATTGTTGATAAAGGATATAGAAGAGAAGCTATTGTGTATCCTCAAGATGTAACTTGTAATTATAAAAAAGATGAAAAGAGATGTACTTTGGAATTTACACTTCCAAAAGGATCTTACGCAACAGTTCTAATTGAAAACTTAGCTAATAGGAATTTTTCTTAAGCGGTATTTGTTAAGAGAAATTTCTCTTAACAAATTATTTATTTAGGTAGTGTTATAAAGTCACTATCAAAGTAAACTTTATTTTCTAATACAAGCATTCTTTCTTCATTATCGAAATCAAAATCATGAATTTCATCATTTACAAAATTCTCATCAATTTTAATAATATAACCTTGAGATTCAATTGCATATAAAGCATCTGTAAATGCTAAAGCATGAATTTTTGAGTATCTGTATTTTTTCTTAGCAACTTCTTCTAAGCTTGATGTTAACTTGATAATTTGACCATCAATTGTTGCAATATATACATTTTCGTCATTTAAAATAATATCTCTTACTTCGTACTCTTTTGATAAAATTTCATTTGGTGAAATTGATACAATTTTATTTGCAGTAGCTGTAATTAATGTTTGTGTTTTTTCAATAACATCTAAGAAAATAATATTATTAAATTGACCTTTTGGATCAACTGAAATATTTTTTACTGATTCATTTGATAATAATGAAACAATAATTACTTTTCCATTTAAAGTTGGATATAACACTAAATTACCCATAAAATAAGGGTTTGTTGTTCTAGTATCATTTGCTAAAGAGATTGTTAAATACTCTTTAAATAAAGTTTTCTTTGTTGCATAATCAATTAATTCAATTGAGTTATCTGAGTAAATTAATGCTAATTTATTGTCTTTTAATGACGCTGCAATAACTACATTTTTTGTAGGAAACTCTTCTTTACCAATTAAGATTTTATCTTTATTGTTAGTAGCAATTACTTTTCCATCTGCAGTTAAATTAACAAAGTTGAAACCTTCTGGCAATTGAAAATTTGATAAACCAAATTTTGTAACTACTTCTCCATCTTCTAGTGTTGCACCAACTCTATTCATTGATTTGATACTTGAAGGTAAAGATTCTTGTTTTACATTTAACTCATCTTTTGTATCTTCTGGTTCAAAATATTTTTTTGTTGAACAAGCAGTAAATAAAAAAAGTGCCGCCAATGATACTAAAATATATCTCATACTATTTTCCTTATTTTGTTAATAGGTAATGATTTAATAAGTTTGCTAATTCGTATGCTTTTGATGTTTGAGGTATTAATTTTAAAGCAGTTTTAGCTTCACTGTATTTACCTTCATTTGCTAATAATAATGCTTTATTAAAAATAGCGAATTCCTTTAGTAAGAAATCATTTTGCATAGAAAGGTCATTTAATTCACCAACACTCTTATTTTGTAAAGCTTTTTGATACAAGCTTAACTCTTTTAAATATTTAATATTTACATCAACAGATTTATTCTCTTTTTTTGCATTTAAATATAATGCAACTTCATATAAACCTTTGTTTGTTTCTTTTAATGTAGCTAAAGCTTCTTTGTCATTTGGATTTGTAACTACTTTATCAAAAGCAATATTTGCTTTGATTTTGTTTTCTCCATCCATATAACTTTTAACACTAAAAGCAACTGCTAAAACAATAATTAAAGCTGATACACCTAAAATTACTGGTTTAAATTTTTTGTAAAATCTTTCAACTTTAACAAAGCCTTCTATGAATTTCTCTTCTGAGTTTAATTCATCTTTTACAAAATTAACATTTTCTTTCATACTCATAATTATTAACCTCTTTATAAACTAGTTGATATGTTACATAATTTTAAATAAAATCTTACTTTTATAAACTTTTATGTATAATATTACCCTATAAATTTTAAAGGTATATACATGAAGAAACTAATATTAGCTTCATCCATTGCATTAGTACTGTCAAACGGTTTATTTGCTAAACAAATAAGCGAAGAAGAGCAGCAGACTAGATTCGAATCATTATCAAAATTAACTAAGGTAATTGGAACTGTTGAGAAATATTATGTTGATGATATCAAACTTCAAGAAATAGTTGATAAAGCATTAAAAGGCCTAATGCAGGAGCTTGATGCACACTCTTCTTTTCTAGATAAAAAATCATCTAAAGAGATGAGTATTCAAACTAAAGGTGAGTTTGGAGGACTTGGTATTACAGTTGGTATGAGAGATGGTGCATTAACTGTTATTTCTCCAATTGATGATACACCAGCTTATAAAGCAGGTATCAAATCTTCAGATATTATTTTAAAAATTGATGATAAAGCTACACTAAACATGACTTTAGATGAAGCAGTTTCATTAATGAGAGGTAAACCTAAAACTGATATTACTTTAACAGTTGTAAGAAAGGGTGAAAACAAACCTCTAAAAATTAAAATTACAAGAGATATTATAAAAATTCAATCGGTATTCTCTAAAAAAATTGAAAATGAAAATATTTTATATTTAAGAGTTTCTAGTTTTGATTCAAGTGTAACGAAGAAACTTCAAGAAGCAATTGCTGCTAATAAAGATTCTAAAGGTTTTATCCTAGATCTTAGAAATAACCCAGGTGGTCTTTTATCACAAGCTATTGGTGTAGTTGATCTTTTTGTTGATAAAGGTGTTATCGTATCACAAAAAGGAAAAGATAAAAATAGTGAAGAATCATTTGAAGCAAATGCTTTTAATACAGTTACTAAACTACCTGTAGTTGTTTTAGTAAATGGTGGTTCTGCATCAGCATCAGAGATTGTATCAGGTGCATTACAAGATTATAAAAGAGCAATTGTAGTTGGTGAAAAGACTTTTGGTAAAGGTTCTGTTCAAGCAGTATTACCAATCACAAAAGATAGAACTGAAAATATCAAACTAACTATTGCAAAATACTATTTGCCAAGTGGTAGAACAATTCAAGCTAAAGGTGTTACTCCTGATGTAATCTCTTTTGCAGGAAATGTAACAGAAGAGAAAGATTCTGAGTTTAAAATTAAAGAAGCTGACTTAAAGAAACACCTTGAGGGTGAACTTGAAAAAGTTGATGGTAAAAAAGAAGAAAAAGAAAATACAGATGTAAAGAAGGTTATCACTAAAGATGAAGTAAATAAAGATAATCAACTTAATACTGCTATTGGTATTTTAAAATCATTAATAATTATAAATAAATAGAAAAACTTAACTGTAAATCAATTGGAGGGGAATTAATGAAAATTAGTGATATTGTATCACTTGGTCTTTGGCCAGAGTCAAAAAAGACTACATCACAAAAGGGTATTAGTGAGTTAGAAGAGTTAGGTTATAATCTTTTCTATATTGGTAAAAATGCAGATCTTTATACATGTCCAGGTGATGAGCCTAAAGTTCTTTTAGTAAGAAGTGACAGATGTTCTGTATTTGATATTCCATTAAACTTAGAGATTGAAGGAAAAGGTATCTCTCAAACTGCTATTTCTAATAGTGGAGCAGAGTTCGCAAATAAAGCAGGTATTAGAACAGCAATTTTAAATGAAAAAGTTGATCAATCTTTAGAAATTGCACCTAGATGTCAAATGATGGAATTATGTAAGCCATTAGAAGCTGAGATTGATGGTGATGTTGTTCAATTTGAATTTATTTTCAGAAACTATTTAACAGGTTCTTTATTTGAAGCATGTCAAAACGGAAATGACCCTTATGGATTAGAACTATCTTCTGATTTGGCACAATGGAGTAAGTTTGAAACTCCAATCTTTACTCCTACTACAAAAGGTGTAAAAGATATTCCTCTTAATACAAAAAGAGTAAGAGAGTTATTCCCAGAAATTATTTCAAGTTTAGAAAACCTATTTAAAGAGTTTACAAAATTTGCTATTGAAAATGGTATTGTTGTTGTAGATACTAAGTTTGAGGTATTTGTTAACTCAAAAGGTGAATGGATTTTAGGTGATGAAGTATTAACTCCTGAAAGTTCAAGATTTATCGCAAAATCTGATTTTGATGAAGCTAAATATATTTCTATGGATAAACAAATCCTAAGAGATTTTGGTAAAGCTCAAGATTGGAAAGGTCAAGCTCAAGATTTAGAGTCAGGACAAAAGTTAGATGTTGTAGTTCCTCAAGAGATTAAAGACACAATCTTAAATGGGTATACAACTATTCAAAACAGTTTAAGTAAATAGTATAAAAAAATCTTTTCTCTAAACTTTTTTAGAGAGAGATTTGGATATAATCGCAAAAAATATAATTTGAGAAGGTAATAAATGAAAGCAATTGTTAATGTAGCATTAAAACAAGGTGTATTAGACGATCAAGGTAAAGCAACTCACCACGCTTTAGATACTTTAGGATTCAAAGAAATCGTAAAAGATGTAAGAGTTGGTAAACAAATTATCATGGAATTAAACTCTACTGATGAAGCTTCTGCAAAAGAAGAAGTTGCAAAAATGTGTGAAAAGCTACTTGCAAACACAGTTATTGAAGATTACCAAATCGAAATAGTAGGTTAATATGAAAATTTCAGTATTACAATTTCCAGGTACAAACTGTGAATATGATACACAATACGCTTTTGAAAAGTTAGGTGCAACAGTAGAGATTATTTGGCATAAAGAGACAAAAATCCCTTCAGACACTGACTTATTAGTAATCCCTGGTGGATTTTCATATGGAGATTACTTAAGATCTGGTGCAATTGCTAGATTTGCAAACATTATGGATTCTGTTCAAGAATATGCTGCAAATGGTGGAAAAGTATTAGGAATTTGTAATGGATTCCAAATTCTTTTAGAAGCTGGTTTATTACCAGGTGCAATGAAAAGAAATGATTCATTACACTTTATCTCTAAATTCCACAAATTAAAAGTAGTAAATAATGACAATGCTTTCTTATCATTATTAAAGAAAGATGAAGTTGTTAATATTCCAGTGGCTCACCACGATGGAAATTACTTTATTGATGAAGCTGGATTAAAAGACTTAGAAGAAAATGGTCAAATTTTATTAAAATACTGTGATGAAAATGCTGATGCTACAAACTTAAACGGTTCAGTATCAAATATCGCTGGTATTTGTAACAAAAGTAAAAACGTATTTGGTTTAATGCCTCACCCAGAAAGAGCTATGGAAGATCTTTTAGGATGTGACGATGGTGTTAGAATGTTAAAAGGTTTTTTACAATAAAGGGATAGCTTAAGCTATCTCTTTTTTTATATCTTATTATTATGAAAAAACTACTACTTATAATTTTAATAAATGCTTTTTTATGTATTAACTTAAATGCAGCAAAAAATCTATATGTATCTTACAAAGAATTTCCAAAACAAGTTTATAAAAATCAGAAGTTCCAAGTTGTATTAAAAGCACTTGTAACTACAAATGATTTTGATAATATTAGTACATCTTTTAGTGATGCTCAAAATATTGAATTACTAAATCCCGATAGCCCTTGGGAAAAAGTATCTGATAATGTATATGAAAATGTATTTCAATTTAAAGCGAAAGATGGGAAGTTTATTCTTCCAAAATTTGATGTAAATTTAGTAAAAGAAAATGAATCTATTGAAGTTAATATTCTACTTCCTGAAAAGATTCCTTACTCTAATATTGCAACAAAAGATAAAAGGTTTTCTAATATTATCGCTAAAGAATTAGTTCTAAAAGCATACAAAACAAAACAATACAATAATAAAGAGTCTTTAACAATTATTGATATTGATGCTATTGGTTCAAATTTAGAGGATTTTAATTTAAAGGGAATTGAAGAACAAGGTGTTTCAAGTATAAAAGATGAATATCCTAATCAAAATCTTATTTACTATTTTGTAATGCCAGTTCATAAAAAGAAGGTAATTTTTAATTATTACAATACTACAACAAAAAGTTTTGTTGATGTGACTATTCCTTTGATCTTACAAAATGAATTAGTTAGTACACAAACAGATTTAAATCCAAATGATTCAAACTTTGAGAAATACAAAAAAATAGCAGTAGCTTCTGTTTTTGTATTATTTTTGATTTTGTTTATTTGGAAAAGAAATAAAATCTATGCCTTCTTTGCAATAATATTCTTTATATTAAGTGCAATTTATTTAATGCCAAACCAAACAGGAATAGTTAAAGAAGGTTCTTTTGTATATATCCTACCAACAAAGAACTCAACTATATTCTTTAAACTAGATACAAATGAAAAAGTTGAAGTATTAAACAAAAAAAGCGACTTTATAAAAGTTATGGGTATAAACAACAAATTTATTGGATGGGTAAAGGAAGAAAATTTTGGGAAGAATTAGAGGTATTATAATATTAATTCAATTCTCTATTACAGTAGCAATTACAATTGCACTAATGTATGCATTTAGAAATCATACACATAAAATTATTAAATTTTGGATGAAACTTCAAATGAAGTTTCTTGGTATTACTTTAGAAACAGAAGGTAAAGTAGATGAGTCTTGTGATATGGTAATGCTAAATCACCAATCTTTACTTGATATTATTGTAATGGAACATATTCATCCAAAAGATTTAGCGTGGGTGGCAAAAAAAGAAATTTCAGATTTATTCTTTTTCGGACATATTATTAAAGCTCCAAGAATGATATCTATTGATAGAGAAAATAAAGCGGGAATTATTACGCTTTTAAAAGAGACAAAAGATAGATTATCAAAAGGTAGACCAATTGCTATGTTCCCAGAAGGAACTAGATCAAATGGTAAACAAATGCTTGATTTTAAACCTGGTGCTAAAATGGTTGCTAATAAGCATGGATTAAAAGTTCAACCAGTACTATTGTTTAATACAAGAGATATTTTAGACTCACAAAAACTTATTGCTAAACCAGGAACTGTAAAGGTTATATATTTAGACCCAGTTCAAGCTGATAAAAAAACTGATTGGTTTGAGCAAATGGAAAAAAATATGAATGAAAGATTCCAAGAAGAGATAAATAAATAATGGCACTTTCATGGCAAACAATATTAGCAATTGGAACAGGGGGATTTCTTGGTGCCATTGCTAGAGCCTATAGTGTACATATAAGTAATAGATATATTCCTTTAGAGTTTCCTTTAGGAATTTTACTTGTAAATATTATAGGTTCATTTATAATTGGAATATTGTTTGCTTATTTTGCACACTACACAGTATCTGACACAACTAAAGCCTTTTTAACTACGGGGTTTTTAGGCGCTTTAACTACATACTCAACATTTGCTATTGAATCATACTTATTATTTGGAACATCAATTTATTTGGCCGTTACAAATATGGTTTTAAATTTATTTGGTACAATTTTAGCTGCAGGAAGCGGCTATAAACTCTTACAATTTTTTATTAAGTAAATACCGCAAAAACTTGACCTAAATCATTTATTTAAGTTTCAAAAAGATATAATATATACTAAAATCAATAAATTAAAATATGAAGGATATATCATGGGTATGCCAGGTGGTATGGAATGGATTTTAATAGCATTAGTAGTATTACTATTATTTGGTGGTAAAAAAATACCAGAACTTGCAAAAGGTTTAGGATCAGGAATCAAAAACTTTAAAAAAGCTGTTAAAGATGACGAAGAAACTGAAGTAGCGGATACTAAAAAAGCTGAAGAGCTTGAGAAAAAAGCTGAAGCAAAAACAGAAGATAAAAACGAAACTAAATCAGTATAAGTAAGAGAAGAATTTGCAGAATTTAGTAAAAGAACATATTGAAAAAGTTCTAGAAACAAGTGTTGTTCTAGAAAAACCAAAAGATATCTCTCTTGGTCACTATGCAACTCCAGTTGCATTCTCTTTAGCAAAAGAGTACAGAAAATCACCAATGATTATAGCAGATGAGTTAGCTTCAAAATTTGAAGACTCATCTATATTTGAAAAAGTTGAAGCTGTTAAAGGTTTTATCAATTTTAAATTATCTAATAAATTTTTAGAAGAGCTAGTTAATAATGCAATTGCTGATGAGGCTTCTTTTGCAAAAGAAGATGCTAAAAATGAAAAAATTCTTTTAGAGTATGTATCAGCAAATCCTACAGGTCCATTACATATTGGTCATGCTAGAGGTGCTATTGCTGGTGATACTATTGCAAGAGTTGGTAAACACCTAGGTTTTGATATCGTAACTGAATATTATATCAACGATGCTGGTGCACAAATGGATCTTCTTGGATTATCTGTTTGTTTAGCAGCTAGAGATTTTGTATTTGAAGAAGATGTTGAGTATCCTGAAACTTACTATAGAGGTGAATATCTTATTGATATTGCTAAAGTAGTAATTGAGAAGTTTGGAAAAGATGCAATTTATGATGAGAATAATTATAAAGAGATTGCATTCTTTGCTAAAGATCTAGTTATGGATATTATTGTTAAAGATTTAAAAGATTTAGGAATTGAGTTTGATAACTTTGTTTCTGAGAAATCTTTATATCCATCTTGGGATAAAACAAAAACAGTATTAGAGGGTAATGGATCACTATATACAAAAGATGATAAAGTATATTTAAAGTCTACTGAGTATGGTGATGATAGTGATAGAGTTGTTGTAAGAGACAACGGTATCCCTACATATTTAGCTGGTGATATTATTTATCACAAAGATAAATATGATAGACCTTTTGATAAGTATATTAATATTTGGGGTGCTGATCACCATGGTTATATTAAAAGAGTTAATGCGGCAATCGAGTTTTTAGGATTTGAATCTTCAAAACTTGAAGTATTACTTTCTCAAATGGTACAACTTTTAAAAGGTGGAGAGCCTTATAAGATGTCAAAAAGAGCAGGTAATGTTATTTTAATGTCTGATATAACTGAAGAGATTGGTCCTGATGCATTAAGATTTGTTTTCTTAACAAAGAAATCTGATACACATTTAGATTTTGATATTGATAAGTTAAAAAATCAAGATTCTTCAAACCCAATATTCTATATTAATTATGCACATGCTAGAATTAATCAAGTATTTAAAAAAGCAGAACTTACTCTTGACGATGTTAAGAATGAAAGTTTTGACAATTTAAATCAAGATGCGCTAAACTTAGTTTGTGAATCTTTATTATTAGGTTCTGTATTAAATGAAGCGTTTGCAAAAAGAGATATGCAAAAGATTACTGATTACTTATATAATCTTGCATCGTCTATTCACAGATTCTATAACGACAATAAAGTTGTAGGAAGTGATGAGCAAAATGTTTACTTAAAAGTATTATCGATGGCTGCACTAAGCCTGAGAGTTGGATTATCATTATTAGGGATAAAAGCTAAGGAGATTATGTAATGAAATGGTTTTTAGTTTTATTTGCTTTAGGAATTGGTATTGCGATTTATACAGGTTATATGGGTGGAGCTAAAGATGCTACATCTAATTATAACAAAATCATGAGACCTGCAGGATAATTATCCTGCTCAGGTTTTATTTTATTATCTAGGGTCTAATTCTTTTAAGAACTCTTCTAAAGAGTATTTTTCTCTTGCTTCTGGACTCATAAGGTTGATAAACATGTCACCCATATCACAGATTGTCCAATCATCATTTTCATCTACTCTAATAAAATCTTCACCTAATGGCTTTAATTCTGTTTTTAAGTAGTTTAATAATGCAAAACCATGCTTAGGGTTTAGTGTTGTTGCAATTACAACAAAGTCAACTATATAGTCTTTATCAGTTAAATCAATAATTTCTATATTTTCTGCTTTCTTTTCATCAAGAACTCTTTGGATTGTTTCTAATCTAGTATTCAATAACTTGCCTTTTTTAATTTTTATTTAGATTTTGTAAATCTTCTTTTATTTGTTTTGGTATGTAGCTTAAATCTATTTCTTCTCTTAGTTTAGTTGAACTAATATCAATATCTAAATCTAAGGTTTTAAATTCATTTAGTTTTTTATCCTCAAAACCAGCTCTTTTAGCTACTACAAATTCAGCTATATTTTTTAGTTCTTCAATATTACTCCACTTGTTTAAACTCTCTACATTATCTGCACCAATAATAATATAAATTTTTGATGGATTGTATAAGTTTTTTAAATATTGAATTGTTTCAATTGAATAAACTGGCCTGTTTTGATTTATCTCATAATCACAAATATTTACTTGTGTATTATTTTTAAAAACTTTCTTTAATAAATTAAATCTAGTTTTAGGCTCTAAATGAAAGCTACTTTTAAAAGGGTTTAAATATGTAGGAACTACAATAATTTTATCAATTTTTAGAGTTTCTAATGCCTTATTTACAATAGCTTCATGGGCTATATGAATAGGATCAAAACTCCCACCAAATACTGCTAGTTGCACCTATTTAATACCTTTATAATATACTTAAATAATATTATAGCAATTTTTGGATAAAATATCTACCAAATTAGATTTAAATAAAGGGAAAATATGGCTGTTAAAGTTGCAATTAATGGATTAGGTAGAATTGGAAGATGTGTAGCAAGAATAGTTGCTGACAGAGATGACGTTGAATTAGTTGCTGCCAATGCAAGTGGTAGCGAAGATATGATTCAATATAATCTTAGATATGATACGGTTCATGGTAACAGAGCAGATATTAAAGTTGAAGACGGTTTTATCTACATTGGAAATGATAAAGCTAAATTATTAAGTGAAAGAGATCCTTCAAAGTTAAACTTCGCAGAGTTTGGTGCTGAGGTAGTTTTAGAATGTACGGGAGCATTCTTAACTGAAGAAAAGTGTCAAGCTTACGTTGATAACGGGATTAAAAAAGTAGTTATGTCTGCTCCAGCAAAAGATGATACACCAACTTTTGTAATGGGTGCTAATGAAGAGACTTATGCAGGTCAATCAATTGTTTCAAATGCTTCTTGTACTACAAATGGATTAGCTCCAGTTGCTAAAGTATTAGACGATGCTTTTGGAATTCAAAAAGGTTTAATGACTACAATTCACTCATACACAAGTTCTCAACCAATTTTAGATGCAAAAGATAAAAAAGATCCAAGAAAAGGTAGAGCAGGTGCTACTAACTTAATTCCAGCATCAACAGGTGCTGCAAAAGCAATTGGAAAAGTAATGCCTCACTTAAATGGAAAGTTAAATGGTCAAGCAATTAGAGTTCCAACTCCAAATGTTTCAATGGTAGATTTAACTGTTACTTTAGATAAAGAAGTAACTTTAGAAGAGGTACAAGCTGCATTTACAGAAGCTTCAACTGGTGCGTTAAAAGGAATTTTAGGTGTAGATATCGAAGGAAGAGTAAGTTCTGACTTTATTGGTGAGTCTTTATCAACTGTAGTTCCATTAGATACTATCCAAGTTATTGAAAACAATATGGTAAAAGTATTATCATGGTATGACAACGAATGGGGATACTCAACAAGATTAGTTGATATGGGTGTTCACGTAGCAACAAACTAATAAAGAAACAAGGCAAACTGAATGAAATTACAAGAAATCAAAAATATTGATATTGCAAATAAAAAAGTATTTATTAGATGTGACTTTAATGTTCCTATGGATGAATACAACAACATTACAGATGATAGAAGAATTAGATCAGCTCTAAATACAATCAGATATTGTATTGACAATGATTGTTCGATTATCTTAGCATCTCACTTTGGTAGACCAAAGAATGGTTTTGAAGAAGAATTTTCTTTAAAACCAATTGCTAAAAGATTACATACTCTTTTAAAACAAGAGATTAAAATGGCTCCAGGAATTGTTTGTGATGAAACAATTGCTATTGCTAAATCTTTAGAAGCAGGTGAAATTTTATTATTAGAAAATATGAGATTTGAATCTGGTGAAACTAAAAATGATGAAGAGTTAAGTTCTAAATTAGCATCAATGGCAGATATTTACGTAAATGATGCATTTGGTGTTTCTCATAGAGCACATGCTTCAGTTGAGGGAATTGCACAACATTTTGATATTGACTCAAAAGCTGCAGGATTCTTATTATCTAAAGAGATTAAATTTTTCCATCATATTGTAAATGAACCAAAAAGACCATTTGTTTCAATCGTTGGTGGTTCAAAAGTTTCTGGTAAATTAGAAGCATTACATAACCTTGTACCAAAAGTAGACAAAATCTTAATTGGTGGAGGAATGGCATTTACATTCCTAAAAGCATTAGGATATGAAGTTGGTAACTCTTTAGTTGAAGATGACTTAATTCCAGAAGCTTTAAAAATTATGGAAGAAGCAAAACAATTAGGTGTTAAATTATACTTACCAGTTGATGTTGTTGCAGCCGAAGCATTTGATGCAGAAGCATTTGCAAAACCAACTACAACTCAAGAGATTCCTAAAGGTTGGATGGGATTAGATATTGGTCCTGCAACTGCTTTATTATTCTCACAGGCACTTGAAGATGCACATACTATTTTATGGAATGGGCCAATGGGTGTTTATGAAATGGATAAGTTTGCAAAAGGTTCAACTAAAATTTCTCATGCAGTAGCTTCTTCTTATGCTACAACTGTTGTTGGTGGTGGTGATACTGCTGACTTAGTTAGAGTTACAGGTGATGAAGATGAGATGACATTTATTTCAACAGGTGGTGGAGCTTCTTTAGAATTAATCGAAGGAAAAATCTTACCAGGTGTTAAAGCACTTGTAATTGAGGAATAATATAGATGGCGATTATTGCATCAAATTTTAAGACAAATCACACAAGAAAATCAACTGCTTCATTTGTAAATGAAGTAAATGATTTTCTTAAATCAAATGAAATCTCAAATGAAGTGTATATTTTCCCAACGGCTACTTCATTAGATGCTTACGATACTGTTTCGAATTTTACTATAGGAGCTCAAAATGCATATGCAACTGCTAAGGGTTCTTTTACAGGTGAAATTGGAACAGAGCAATTAGATGAGTTTGGGATCAAAACAATTCTAATTGGACACTCTGAGAGAAGACACGTAATTGGTGAGTCTCAAGAAGAAATTGCAAAGAAATTTGCATTTTATAAAGAGTTAGGATATAAAATAATTTATTGTATTGGTGAACCTTTAGAAGTTAAAGAAGCTGGTCTAGAGAAAACTTTAGAGTATGTTTATGAGCAATTTGAAGGTATCGATACAAATTATGAAAACCTAATTTTAGCGTATGAGCCAGTATGGGCTATTGGTACTGGTGTTACTGCAACAAATGATGATATTACTGCTGTTCACTCAGCTATTAAATCAAAAATCGAAAAACCGTTATTATATGGTGGATCTGTAAAAGTTGTGAATGTAAAAGAAATTTGTAGTCTAGATGGTGTTGATGGAGCATTAATTGGAACTGCTTCATGGATCGTTGAAGATTTTAAACAGATTATTGAAAACACAAAGGATTTATAATGTTTATGAAGGGTAAAAAAGGTGTTATTTTAGGAGTTGCCAATAATAAGTCAATTGCCTATGGTATTGCAAAAGCTTGTGCTGATCAAGGTGCAGAAATTGCATTTACTTACTTAAACGACTCATTAAAGAAAAGAGTTGAACCAATCGCTGCTGAGTTTGGAAGTGCTGATTATGTATATCCATGTGATGTATCAAAGCCTGAAGAAATCAAAGCTTTAAAAGAATCAATTGAAAAAGATATGGGTCAAATTGACTTTATTGTTCACTCAATTGCATTTGCTCCAAAAGAGGGGTTATCTGGAAGATTCTATGATATTTCTAAAGAAGCTTTTGATGTAGCAATGGATATCTCTGTTTACTCTTTAATTGAAGTAGTAAGAGAATTAAAACCTTTATTAACGCCTTCATCTTCAGTATTAACATTAACATACTATGGTGGTGCAAAATACATCCCTAACTATAACTTAATGGGTGTAGCTAAAGCAGCATTAGAGATGACTACTAAATACTTAGCAGAAGATTTAGGAAAAGATGGAATTAGAGTAAATGCTATTTCTGCTGGACCTATTAAAACTTTAGCAGCAGCTGGTATTGGTGATTTCAGATTTATGCTTAAGTGGAATGAAACTCATGCTCCATTAAAGAAAAATGTAACAATTGATGAGGTTGGAAACTCTGGTATGTATTTATTATCAGATTTAAGTTCAGCTGTTACTGGTGAGATTCACTATGTAGATTGTGGTTACAATGTAATGGGTATGCCAGCGGTTAACTTTGATGAGAATGGAAGACCAACGATTGCATGGAATGGTACAGACAAATAAGACAAAAGCCAATAGTTTGGCTTTTTCTTGTCTGTACGAGATGATGGTCGTAGCGTAAGCGAAGCCATCATGTCTGAAACTGATAAGTACTTCAAATAAAAATCATTAAAATTTTACTTTTAAATTTAGGGAAATTTAGAACTAAGATTTTATGTATATAGGGAAATAATAAAGAAATGAATATTGATTTTAAAGAATTAGCAAATAAATATCAAACTCCATATTATGTGTACGATTTTGATCATATTACGGGACAATATAATGAATTAAAAAGTGCATTTAAAGCGAGAAAATCACTATTAGCATATGCTGTTAAAGCAAACTCGAACCTTTCTGTTATTAAGCATTTAGCAGACTTAGGTGCAGGGGCTGATTGTGTATCTATTGGTGAAGTAAAAAGAGCACTAAAAGTAGGGATTGTTCCTTACAAAATCATTTTCTCAGGTGTTGGTAAAATTGACGAAGAGATTAAAGAAGCATTAGAACTTGGTATTTTAATGATTAATGTTGAAAGTGCTGCTGAGTTAGATAGAGTTGAAGCAATTGCAAAAGAGTTAGGAAAAGTTGCGAGAATCTCTATTAGAGTTAATCCAAATATTGATCCTCAAACTCATCCATATATCTCAACTGGTTTACATGAGAATAAATTTGGTGTAGATATTGATACAGCAAAAAGAATGTATATCAAATGTAAAAACTCTGAAAATTTAGAGCCAAATGGTATTCACTGTCATATTGGATCTCAATTAACAGAACTTCAACCAATTAAAGAATCAGTAAAAATTGTAGCTGATTTAGTAAGAAACTTAGCTGCATTAAAAATTGAGTTAAACTTCTTTGATGTTGGTGGTGGTTTAGGTATTGTTTATGATGATGAAAAATTAATTGATACAAATGAGTATGCTCAATCAATTTTAGAAGCATTATTTGGTTTAGATATTACAATTATTTGTGAGCCAGGAAGATTTTTAGTAGGAAACTCTGGTGTATTTGTAACTAAAGTATTATATGAAAAAGTAAATGGTGAAAAAAGATTTGTTATTGTTGATGGAGCTATGAATGATTTAATTAGACCATCTTTATATAATGCTTACCATAAAATTGAAGTATTAAACGATAATGAAGAACACTCTGACTGTAACTTAGTAGGACCAGTTTGTGAAAGTGGTGACTTCTTTGCTAAGAATATTGATTTACCAAAAACAGAGCACAATGACCTTGTTGCAATTTATTCTGCGGGAGCTTATTGTTTCACAATGGCATCTAACTACAACACTAGAAATAAAGTAGCTGAAATTGCAATAGAGGGTGGAGAAGATAGATTAATTAGAAAAAGAGAAACTTTTGAAGATTTAATTGCTTTAGAAGAAGAGTACTTAAAGTAAACTGCCAACAAAAAAGGGATACAAATGAGTGAAGCAGGATTAAAAGCATTAAGAGATAAATTAGATACTATTGATGATCAACTTTTAAAACTTATCAATGAAAGAATGGATGTTGTTCATGAAGTTGGTGTTTTAAAAGCACACAGTGGTGGAGCAATTTATAGACCTGAAAGAGAAAAAGCTATTATTGATAGACTTGAAGAATTAAACGAAGGTAAATTAAATAGAGCTGCTATTGAAGCACTTTTCTTAGAGATTTTTGCCATCTCTAGGAATTTAGAATTACCAGAAAATGTAGCATATCTTGGGCCTGAAGGTTCATTTACTCATCAAGCAGCAGAGGCTAGATTTGGTGCTATGAGTGCATATGTATCTATTGCGTCAATTAAAGGTATCTTTAGAGAAGTAAAAACTGGAAAAGCTAAATTTGGTGTAGTTCCAATTGAAAACTCTTCAAATGGTATTGTAACTGATACAATTAATTGTTTAAGTAAACATAATATGAAAATTATTGCAGAGGTTGTTTTAGATATTCATCATACTTTAGCTTCAACTTGTGATAAGATTGAAAATATTAAGAGAATTTATTCTAAAGATATTGCATTTGAACAATGTAGAAAATTCTTAACAAACTTTGGTTTAGATGAGGTAGAGTTAATTCCAATTGAGTCAACAACAAAAGCTGCAAAACTAGCAGTAAAAGAGCCAAATTCAGCTGCAATTTGTCCTCATGTTGGTGCTAAATTACATAATTTACCAATTTTATTTGAAAATATTGAAGATAAAGATAACAATAAGACAAGATTCTTTATCATCAGTGATTTTGAAAATGGTCAAAGTGGAAATGATAAAACTTCTATTTTAGTTGAATTCCCAAATAAGCAAGGTGCATTAGTTGATTTCTTAACTGACTTTAATGCTGCTGGAATCAACTTAACAAAAATTAAATCTCATATTGTTGAAGGTAACTCAATTTTCTTTATTGATTTTGATGGACACCAAGATGATAAGAATGTAAAACCAGTAATAGAAAAACACAAAGAAACTATCAAAGTATTAGGATCTTATGTTAAAGAGATTAATGATATTTAATCATATTTAGGAAGTATAAATGAAATTTAATAGTGTATTAGAAAATGTTGTAACATATGAAGCAGGTAAACCAATTGAATTAGTTGTAAGAGAGTATGGAGTTAAACCTGAGGATGTTATTAAGTTAGCATCAAATGAGAATCCATATGGAACTTCTCCTGCTGTTACAGCAAAAATTCAAGAGTTAGCAAAAAATATGTTCATCTATCCAGATGATTCAATGTATGAATTAAAAGAAGCATTAGCAACAAAATTTGATGTAAATGAATCAAATATTGTTATTGGTTCTGGTTCAGATCAGATCTTAGAATTTTGTGTACATGCAAAATGTAATAAAAATGCAAAGATGTTAATGTCTAAAACTACATTTGCTATGTATGAAATTTATGGAAAGCAAACTGGTTGTACTATTTTAAAGACTGAAGATGATGAACACAACCTAGAACAATTTTCTGCTATGTATAAAGAGCATGGTGCTGATATTATCTTCTTATGTTTACCAAATAATCCATTAGGTGAGTGTTTAGATAAAGAGGATGTATATAAGTTTTTAGAAGAAGTTAGTGAAGATACATTAGTTGTAGTTGATGGAGCTTACCAAGAATATGCAACTTTTAAAGATCCTAAAAAAGCAATTGAAGCAAATGACTTAATTTCTAAATTCCCTAATTGTATTTATTTAGGAACTTTCTCTAAAGCTTATGCCCTTGGAGGAATGAGAGTTGGATATGGTGTTGCTAAAGAAGAGGTTATTAAAACTTTATATAAATTAAGAGCACCATTTAATATCACTACTTTATCTTTAGCTGCTGCTATTGAAGCATTAAAAGATGAAGAGTTTGTTCAAGATTCAATTGCTAAAAACTTTGAAGAAATGAGCAGATATGAAGAGTATGCAAAATCTAAAGGTTTTGATTATATTGATTCATATACAAACTTTATTACTTTAAAATTTGGTGATAAATTTGTATCAAAAGAAGTTGCTCAATTATTACTTGAAAGAGGTGTAATTGTAAGAGACTTAACTGGTTATGGAGTAAATGCTATTAGAATCACTATTGGTTCACATGACCAAAATACGAAAGTATTTAAAGTATTAGACGAAGTATTAGAGAATTTAAAATAATTAAGAAGATATCATGGATATTAAAAGCAAATCACTTAAAGAATTAGAAGAAGTTTCACAAGATATTAGAGACAGAATTATTGATGTTGTTTCAAGAAAAGGTGGACACTTCTCATCTACTTTAGGTGCAGTAGAGTTAACAGTAGGGATGCACTATGTGTTTGATGGATATAGTGACCCTTTCATTTTTGATGTATCGCACCAGTGTTACCCTCATAAACTTCTAACAGGAAGATGGGAAGAGTTTGAGACTATTAGACAATTTGGGGGACTTAGTGGATTTACTAAGCCTAAAGAATCACCTGCTGATTATTTTGTAGCAGGTCATAGTTCAACTTCTATTTCACTGGCAGTTGGTGCAGCAAAATCAATTCAATTAAAAAAAGAGAATAGAGTTCCAGTTGTAATGATTGGTGATGGTTCAATGACAGCAGGTATGGTATATGAAGCCCTAAATGAATTAGGTGATTTAAAACTACCTGTAGTAATTATTTTAAATGATAATGAAATGTCTATTGCTAAACCAATTGGAGCTATTTCTAAATACCTTTCTAAGATTCTTGCTGGTAAATATTACCAAGGTTTCAAAGGTAAGGTTGATACTTTTATTAAGAATAATATGCCAGATGGTACAACTTACATTGCTAAAAGAATGGAAGAAGCAATGAAGTTAATTACTCCTGGTATTTTATTTGAAGAGATGGGAATTGATTATATTGGTCCTATTGATGGTCATGACTTAGAAGAGGTGATTGATACTCTACAAATTGCAAAAGATATGAATAAACCTGTTATTGTTCATGCTAGAACTGTAAAAGGTAAAGGTTATAAAATTGCAGAAGGCCAACATGAACATTGGCATGGAGTAGGGCCTTTTAATATTGAAGATGGTGCATTTGTTAAAAAAGAGGCACCAAAAGCTGCTACTGCTGTATTTGCTGATGCCTTATGTTCTTTAGCATGTAAAAACGATAATGTAGTTGGTGTTACTGCTGCAATGCCAAGTGGTACAGGAATAAATAAACTAATGGATAAGTTCCCTGAGAGATTCTGGGATGTTGCTATTGCTGAACAGCATGCAGTAACTTCTATGGCCGCTATGGCAAAAGAAGGATTCAAACCATTTATTACTATTTATTCTACATTCTTACAAAGAGGATTTGATCAGATTATTCATGATGTATGTCTTATGGATTTACCTGTGGTATTTGCTATTGATAGAGCTGGTATCGTAGGAAATGATGGAGAGACTCATCAAGGTACTTTTGATATTTCATATTTAAGATTTATTCCTAATATGATTTTATTTGCTCCAAGAGATAATAAAACTTTAGAGTATGGATTAGAGTTTGCATATACATTAAATAGTCCAAGTGCTATTAGATATCCAAGAGGTGCTTATACTTCTTTACCTTATGCTTCAAGTGAGTTTGAGTTAGGTAAAGCAGAGTTATTAAAAGAGGGAACTTCTAATAAGCTGTTTATTGGTTATGGTGCTTCTGTTGGAAGGGCACATTTAACTGAGGCTTTACATGAAGAAGATATTGCAATCTTAGATTTAAGATTTGTAAAACCTTTAGATAAAGAAACACTAAGAGAATTATCTTCTAAATATGATGATTGGTATGTTTTCTCTGATTCTCAAAAACAAGGTGGAGTAGGGTCTGCTATTTTAGAGTTTTTAAATGATGAAAAAATATGTGTATCTTTAACTACATTTGAGTATGAAGATGATTTTATTAATCATGGGGATACAAAAAAGGTAGAAGAGTCTTTAGAACTTTTACCAGAACAATTAGTAAAAAAAGTGAAATAATGTCAAAAGATTTAAATGAATTATTACAAACAGCTTCTAAAGAAGAGATTTTAGAAGCTTATTCTATTGCTTTAGATAAAAGTGAAGAAGAAGATTTTTGGAAAGAAAAAATACTTCCTTATATTGGTTCTGTTTTATCTGTAGTATTACCATTAAGAGATCAAAACTTACTTTTTACTCCAGAAGGACGAAAAGTAGAAAAAATTGATAAAGAGTATTTTTATAGATGGTCTGATTTAGTATGTTTAAGAATGCTTGCATTTATTTTAGAAGAATCAAATCAAAAAGAGCAGTTAATTAGAACTGACTATAAAGATGAAGAATATCAAAAAATTGATTTACAGATATTAGGTGAATATTTAAGTTCTTATAGAATTGATTTACTTGATGAAGATAATTTAGATTTTCCAGTTGCAAACTACAACTTACATACTGGTATGTTAACTACAATTAAAACTTTAATATCTTAATATATTTTAATTAAATAGAATAAACCATCTTAGGATTTATTCTATTGCTGATTTAACTGTATCAACTTTTTGAGATACTGTTGTTCTCATTTCTGCTTCTTCTGAGGAAAACCAGCTTGATATACCTATAATAGCACCCACTCCAATTATTACAAAAAACAGAGTAACAAGTACCGATTCTGTAGCACCTTTTTGATTTTTAAGAACTTTATTAATTTGTTTTTTCATTTTATGATCCTAGTATAATAAATAAAATAACCCTACTATTCTCAAGACTTCATTTATTATATTAGAATTAATTTAAAAAAACAATAGGAAAAATTATTTACTTTTAGAATGAAAGTTTTTGAATGTTTTTATAACTTTTTCAATGTCATATTTACTAATATCCCTATGTACTACAAGTCTAAGTTTTCCATAGCCTGATATTAGAATATTGTTTTTCTTTAGATACTCTTTTAGCTCATTCTCTTTTTTAGATTTTAAAAATAGCATATTTGTATGATTTGATATAACTTTTAAACCTTTTATAGTTTTTAGCTCTTGAGCTAAATGTTTTGCTAATTCATGATCTTTTTTCAAATCTTGAACATTATTGTCTAATGCATAAATCCCAGCAGCTGCTAAAATACCTGACTGTCTAAGTCCTCCACCTAACATTTTTCTATAATGTCTAGCTTCATTTATAAACTCTTTACTTCCTACTAATACTGAACCAGCTGGAGTTCCTAAGCCTTTTGATAAACATAAGGATACAGAATCAAAGTATTTTGTAATATCTTTTAGTTTTACATTTAGTTCAACTACGGCATTAAATACTCTAGCCCCATCTAAGTGTAATAATAGATTGTTTTTCTTTGCTAATTTACTAGCTTTTTTTATATAATCAAGTTTTACTACTTGTCCATGGTGAGTATTCTCTAAACATAAAAGTTTTGTTCTTGCATAATGATTATCTAGTGGCTTAATTTCTTCTTTTACTTTTTTTAAATCTAGTGTTGCATCTTTTTCAAACTCAATTGGTTGAGCTTGAATACCTCCAAGAACAGATGCTCCTCCACCTTCATATTTATATATGTGAGCATCTTGACCACAAATATATTCATCTCCTCTTTGACAGTGAGATAATAAAGCAAGTAAGTTTGATTGAGTACCTGAAGTAACAAATAAAGCAGCTTCTTTTCCTGTTAGTTTAGCTACTTTTTGTTCTAATTCATTTACTGTAGGATCTTCACCATAAACATCATCTCCTAAAGGAGCATTCATCATAAACTCTTTCATTTGAGTTGATGGTTGTGTTAAAGTATCACTTCTTAAATCAATAATTTTATTCATGTTTTATCCTTAATCCATAAAGCTTTTTAATTTTTCAGCACATAATCCCATAGCTGTGCTTTCGTAACCTTTTACTTTTTTAATATATGGTTTACAAAAACCTTCTACCATAATTGCACCGGCTTTTCCAAAGCATTCACCTGATTTTATATACTCATTCATATGTTTCTCATCAAACTCTTCAAACTCGTATGTGGTAATTGAGATATCTATTACCTCTTTTTGTTTTGATTTATAAATCATACAAGTAATTACAGAGGTTTCACTTCCACTTTGAAGTTCTAACATTCTTCTTGCATCATTTTCATCTTTTGCTTTTCTTAGTAGTTCTCCATGGGAAGTAACAACAGAATCAGCTACTAATAAAGGCATTTCCTCAACACCATATTTTGATAATAATTCATTGAATTTACCTCTAGTTGCTTCATAACAAAAAGATTTAGGATTAGTAGTTGTAATAGAATCTTCATCAAAACTTCCACCATTTTGAATAAAATCAATTCCAAAGTTTTGAAGTATTAGTGCACGTGTTGGTGAATTTGAACCAAGTCTAATCAAGTTTAGCCTTTTTTATTGGAATTATACTCAATTTGTATATAATACATTTTTAAAATTTGAATATATTTTAGGAAGTAATATGAATATTGTGGTAATTGGTGCAGGTGGAATAGGTGCGTTTTATGGAATGATTTTACATGATATTGGATGTAATGTAAAGTTTATAGCTCGTGGTGAAAACCTAAAGTATCTAAAAGATAATAAAATGAAAATGACTCATCCAAACTATACTATTGAAGATAAAATAGATACATATGATTTAGAAGAGTTTATATCAAAACATAAAGCAGAAGATATAGATGCAATTTTTATTGCAACAAAAGGTATGAGTACAAAAAGTATCTCTAAAACTTTAGCTTCTTGGATAGAAGGAGCTACTAAAATACCATATTATATTTCATTACAAAATGGTGTAGATAATGAAGATATTATGGAAGAGTATTACAATAAAGAGTATGTAATTGGAGGTTTAACTAGGCTTATTGTTTCACATACTGTTGGACTTGGACATGTACATTGTGAAGGTGGAGTTGAAACACTTCTTGGGGCTGTTAATCACACAACACATAATAAACTATTTTTAGAAGAGCTAAAAAGCATTTTAGATAAAACTCAAACAAAAACTATTATATCTGAGAATATTAAATTAGAGTTATGGAATAAACTAATTGTTAATAATGGTGTAAATGCAATTTGTGCATTAGTTGAAGAAGAATCAGGGCCTTTGATAAGACATGAAAAAACATCTAAATTAATTTATGGTCTAATGAGTGAAGCTGCATATGCTTCAAATGCTGTAGGTGTAAACCTAACACAAGAAGATGCAAAGAAAATGTTTGAACTATATACAAAGTTCCAATCTGTAAAACCGTCTATGTGGGTAGATAAAGAGAATAATAGAGATTTAGAGTTAGAGCAGATTTGTGGTGTAGTAATAAAAAACTGTGAAAAGCTAGGAGTTGATGCTCCTTATACTAGAACTATTTCAACATTGCTTGAGTTTACATATAATAGACAAAGAGGAATATCTAACTTTTAATGAATAAAATCATACAGCTATCGGGAATATTAATATTTATCTCATTTATCTCTACTATATACGCATATTTTTTTAATGATGAGGTATTAATTTATTCTGGATTGCTAGCATGGATAGCTTTTTTAATTCTATTTAATAGCCTAGGTAATAAAAAGATTTTATTAATACTTCTAAGTTTAAGTGTAGTAGCTTTTTCTTACTCCTTTATACATGATTATAATATTGATTTTATAAAGGTATTTACTGTAAATCAGTACTTACTAACCCTTCTTATTGGAGTTGGTTTTTTAAGGCTTATAGCAACGCCTAAAAAAGATAAAACTACAAAACTTCCAAAGGGGAAACAATCTTTTCTAAAAACTTATTTAGGGGTGCACCTATTTGGTTCTGTGATAAATTTATCTTCGCTTATTTTAGTTGCCGATAAGATGTATAAAAAAGGTGCTTTAACAAACGCACAAATAGTACTTTTAACAAGAGCTTTTGCAAGTGATGCATATTGGTCACCTTTCTTTGTAGCTTTTGCCGCAGCAGTTACTTATGCCCCAAATCTTAGTACTCCTATTATTTTGGTGAATGGTTTGTTTTTAGCATTTGTAGCTTTTGTAATTACTTATTTTGAAGTTATGAAAGATGAGAAGTTTAAGATAGAAGAATTTAGAGGTTATCCTGTAGCATTTGATACTTTGATACTTCCTTTCTCACTGGCATTTTTAGTTTTATTAACACATCACTATTTCCCAAGTTTAAAGGTTATTGTACTTATAGCACTTTTCTCTATTCTTCTTACGCTTATAGTATTACCAATAAAAAAAGGTCTAAATAAAAGTATAAATATTTTTTCTTCCCATATATTAGAAGAATTGCCAAAAATGAAACTTGAAATGTCTTTATTTCTAGTTGCAGGTATGTTTGGTATTTCAGTTGGATCTATTTTAATAGGTATGAATGTAGCTTTACCTTTTGAAGAGTTTGACTGGCTTATTGCTTCTTCTTTGCTTGCTATATTTATATTGCTAGCTTTTGTAGGAATTCATCCAATTATTACAATAGCAATTATTGGAGACTTTTTAAGTGGAGTTAATAATACATTATTGGCTGTAACATTTTTGATGGCTTGGTCTACAACTGTATCAACATCACCTTTTAGTGGATTAAACATGACAATAGTTGCAAGGTACGGATTTTCACCAAAAGAGATATTTGGATTAAATATAAGGTATGCACTAAAAATGTACATTATATGCGTTCTATGTATATTTATTTTGGATAATTTCATTAAATTGTAATAAAATCATACAATTATCATATAGTTCCATTAGAATAAGGATGTAAAAGAGGTAGATGCATTCTCATTTGTATCCTTTCTGCTTCCTAAATTATAAATTTAAGTGCATTTGCCTCATTTCGAATTACTTATTACAATGAGCCCTAGGCGATTTAATAATTTAACAATTTAAAATATGTAACCCCTTTCATTAGAAATTTAATCAGCTTTATAAATAATGAAAGATGGATGACTATTCGCATTTCTCCTAATAAATAGGGCCTATTGTAACTTCACCCCTATAAAATTTCAAATAATACTAATATTTTTTTTAAGAATAGCGACTAGAAGAATTAGTTCATAATTCTTCTAGAAGTCCAATAAGTCTTTTTGTAGAAAGGTTTATTTAGTTTAGTAAACTTAATACCTTTGATGGAAGCGTGCATAAAAGTACCATCTCCCATGTATATTCCCACGTGTCTATCCGTTTTCCCAGTTTTGAAGAAAACTAAATCACCCAATATAAGTTCAGATTTTTTAACTCTTTTCCCAACTTTAACTTGAGTTCTAGTAGTTCTAGGGATTTTAACATCAAACTTTTCTTTAAAAATTCTTTGAGTGAACGCAGAACAGTCAATACCTCTTTTAGAGTTTCCTCCAAGTTTATATTTTACATGTTTCCACTCAGTATAGAATTCCATTAAAGCTTTATTCATATCAAGAGTATTATCCTCTTTTACATTTGCTTCAATGATTAATTCTTTTTGAATAGTTGGTGTTTTATCATTTAATAATTTTTTATTCTCTGCTAATGTTTCCTGATGTGTTTTGTTAATTGTAGATACTGCAGCTTTGTTTTCTTTAAACATTGTGTTCTCAACATAAACCTCTTGCTTATTCTGACAGCCAGCTAAAATTAGTAATAATGGTGGTAAAACCATTAGTGATTTCATCATCAAACAGATCCTTTAAAATTAAAATTAGCTTATATTATAGCAAAAAAGCGCTAATCTGTCTAATAAAGTACCCTTACAGACTTCCAGTAATGTCTTGAAAAGTAGATGTTATCGAGTCTAGAGATAGTAACACCTTTTTTGGTAGAGGCATGTAAAAACTTGCCATTTTCCATATAAATTCCTACATGTTTGGATTTTTTACCAGTTTTGAAAAACACTAAGTCACCTGTCTTAAGTTGATATTTCTTAATAGTTTTCCCAACTTTTGCTTGTTGTGTTGTTGTTCTAGGAAGGGCTATGTTATAGCTTTTTTTATAAGCTTTTTGTATTAGTGCAGAACAGTCAATTCCTCTTTTTGAATTACCACCATATCGATACTTTACGCCTCTCCACTCATCATAAAAACTGTAGAGTTTGTTATTATTTGATGATTTTTCAAGAAGTGTTTTTTGTAGGGATGCACTTTGAATAGTATTACTATTTTGTTTAGAACTACATGCTGAAAATAAAAGAGATATAAATAAAATAACAAAAATATTTGTATAAGACTTCATTTACTCTCCTTTTTTTAATAATTAATAATATTAATGAAAAAAACTCTTCGTGTCAAGGAAAGCTTGTAAATGATATAATACTATATAGGAAACATAGCAAAGGCTACAAAATGAAATACATATTAACTGTTTTCATTTTACTTTTTTTTACTTCATGTGCAGGGTACAAAACACAAAACTTTTATATAAACAATGAATTAGAAATTGAAAATGAAAAATTAACATATACTACGGATACTTGTACAAGTAACTCTTTTTATTCAAATTATAATCATATAAAATATGGACAACTATATGTAGAGTATATCTCTTTACAAACTAATTGTGATTGGAATGGTTATCAAAGGGGTTATTTTGAATATTTATATAAAAAAACTCTTGGTATTAAATCTATGAAAAAAGTTAGAAGAATTAACCATAAATCATACGAATTCTCAACATATTTAATTGATGGAAAATACTATATGGATTTAATTTATAACTATGATATAGGAAGTGATACATTTATAGTAGATAGTAAAGGTTTATTAGCTCAAACTTTAATTAGACAGTTTGATGAAAACTATATAAGTGAACATATTAATAAACTAAGATTTAATAAAGAATATAAAAATAGTCTAGTTAAAACAAATTTTTACAATGATTACTTTGAAAGAGAAAGGCTAATTTTAGATTAATGAAAAAGATTGACCTTTTTATTGTTATATATTGCATTATTATTGTTTTATCTGTAATGTATGCAACCCAACCACTTCAGCCTTTACTTGCAAAAGAGTTTGATATCTCTATTGTAAAGGCTTCACAATTTACAGCCGTAATTATGCTTTTTCTTGCTGTATCTCCTATTGTGTATGGATATATTTTAGAAAAAGTATGTGCAAAAAAGATGCTTTTCTTTTCATCATTTATTTTATTAGTTACAAACATCTTTTTAGGCCTTGCAAAGAATTATGAGATGTTTTTGATTTTTAGAGTTTGTGAGGCTTTAGTAGTTCCTGCAATTTTAACTGCTTTAATGAGTATATTGGCAAATATAGATAAAGAAAATATCAAGTTTAATATGGCTATTTATGTTGCAGCAACTGTAACAGGTGGGTTAATAGGTAGGCTATTTTCAGGAGCTATTGCAACAACATTTTCTTATGAATATGTATTTTACTCTTTATCTTTGGCTTTATTTATTTCACTGTTTTTTATACAAAAACTTTCTTATGAGGGTGATGCAACTCTTGCAAAACCAAAACTAAATGATATTACAAATATTTTAAAAGACAAAAGATTTCTAATTGTATATCTTTTAATGTTTTGTATGTTCTTTGTATTTGCAGGGGTTTTAAATGTTCTTCCTTTTAGGGTAAAAGAGATAAGTGAATCTATAAATGAATTTCAAATATCACTTCTATATTTAGGTTATGGAATGGGTGTATTAGTTAGTCTAATGTCAAAAAGAATAGTAAGAATATTTAAAACAGAGCTAAATACTATTTTAGTTGGAATGTTAATATTTATAATAGTTTGTTTCTTTTTAGTTAGTGAAGATGTAGTTTTTTTATTTGTAATGCTGTTTATATTTTGTATAGGAATGTTTACAGTTCATACAATGAGTACAGGTCTTGCAAACTCTATGAAGTCTGAGCAAAAATCACTTACTTCTGGAATGTATTTAACCTTTTATTATTTAGGAGGAGCAGTAGGTTCTATCTTCCCATCAATTATTTATGAAATATATGGTTGGGATATAATGCTTTATTGTTTTATAGGGATATTAGTATTAATATTTACTTTGACGTATAAGTCAAAAAAGATATTTCTCTAAAGAGGGATTTAAAACCCTCTTAGAGTAACTCCTAGGAATATAGCTACAATTCCTAAGATAATATTTAATGGAATAAAGTATTTAGCAATAGGTGCTAATTGATTTTTTGCAGTTAAAAAATCACCACCCTCGAAAGCTTTTTGAGCTTTGTTTCTTTTTATATAAATAGTGATAAACACTATAGTCATAACTGTCCAAACAACTTCTTTTGCAATTACAGCTGAATATAAAGGAGTTCCTTTAAATCCTAAAGCAATAATCATAATAATTGCAGTGATTAATAAAATAGCAATTGCTGGAATTACCATATTAAAAAATCTTCTAAGATTATCAAGTGTTCTTTCAATCTTGATTCTAGGTTCTGCAATCTCTTGCATTGAGTAGTGAATACCAAATCTAATGGCAATCATTCCACCAACCCAAATTACAGCAGAGATTACATGTAAGAATACAATAGGGGCTGAAAAACTGTTAAAGAATTCAGTCACTATTTATTCCTTATAGGTTTTCTTTAGCGTATGCTAATGCAGCTGTTTTTGCATCTTCAATTTTAGATACGTCTTTTCCACCTGCTTGTGCGAAGTCTGGTCTTCCACCACCTCCACCACCAACGATTGGAGCAATATTCTTAATCCAGTCACCAGCTTTAACATTTGTGTTTTTAGAACCAGCTACGATCATTACTTTTTCACCTTTTGGTTGAAGTAATAATACTGCTAATTTTTCATTTGCATTCTTTAAATCATCTACAAGTTTTTTGATATCGCCATTTTTAACAACATCAACTACAACTTTAACATCACCAACCATTTCTTCAGAAATTGGTGTAGCAGATGAGCTTTGTGCAACTTCTAGCTCTTTTTTAAGCTCTTTGATTTGATCTTTCAGTTTTTTAATACCAGTTAATGCGTCGTTGTTTTTAACTTCCGCTTGAACTTCTTGGTATTTGTTCATGTAAGATTTTGCATATTTAATTGCTGCTGTTCCACAAACAGCTTCAATTCTTCTAACACCTGCAGATACACCTGCTTCTTTAGTGATATAAAATGAACCAATATCATGAGAGTTTCTTACGTGAGTTCCTCCACAGAATTCTACAGATACATCTCCAAACTCTACAACTCTTACAACATCACCATATTTTTCACCAAACATAGCAATAGCGCCTTTGTTTTTAGCCTCTTCAATAGCTAACTCTTCAACATTACCTTTGATACCTCTAGCAATCATAGAGTTAACTAAATCTTCAACTTCTTCAATTTGTTCAGTTGTCATAGCTTTTGGATAAGTAAAGTCAAATCTTAATCTTTCTGCATCATTTAATGAACCAGCCTGAGCAACAGTATCACCTAATACCATTTTTAATGCACTTTGAAGTAAGTGAGTAGCACTGTGGTGTTTAGCAACTTCATATCTGTTTACAACAACTGCATCTACGTTTTCACCAACATTGATGTTTGAGCTTTCAACTTTAACTTTTGAAAGGTTTAATCCGTGGAATTTTTCAGTAGCTTCAACAATAGCAATATGTTCATTATCTTCTAATGCACCAATATCACCAGCTTGTCCACCTGATGTTGCATAGAATGGAGTTTGCTCTAACATAACCCATCCCATTGAATCTTTTTCTAAAGTTTCTACTTCTTTGAAGTTCTCATCTAAAAGTGCAACGATTTTTGTTTTGTATGAAGTATTGTTATATCCAACAAACTCATTTTCACCATATTTTTCTAATAATGCTTTAAAGTCACCATCAGTTGCTGAGTCTCCACTACCTTTCCAAGCAGCTTTTGCTTTTGATTTTTGCTCATTCATAAGCTCATCAAATTTAGCAGTGTCAACTTTTAGGTTTTTATCTCTTAACATATCTTCTGTTAAGTCTAATGGGAATCCGTAAGTATCATAAAGTTTAAATGCAACTTCACCTGAGAATACCTCTTTAGTATTTGCTAATTCATCTGTAAAGATAGTCATACCAGAATCAATTGTTTTAAAGAATCTTTCTTCTTCTAAAGTTAATTGCTCTTTGATATAATCTTTTTGCTCTACTAAATCAGTGTAGTGTCCACCCATAATATCACATAATGTATCGTATAACTCAGCTAAGAATGGTTTTCTAAATCCTAGTAAGTAACCATGTCTTACAGCTCTTCTCATGATTCTTCTATTTACATTTGGTCTACCTTCGTTACCAAATAAAATACCTTGTGATAACATAAATGAGTTTGCTCTTAAGTGGTCAGCAATAACTCTGTATGAACCAATAGTTTCAGACGTAGCAGCTTTTCCAGCTACTTCTTCTAATTTTTTGATAATTGGTTGGAAGTTAGATGAATCAAAGTTGTTTAATACACCCTCTTTAATTGCAATAACTCTCTCAAGTCCCATACCTGTATCAATTGAAGGTTTTGGTAAAGATGTTCTTGTAATAGTTCCATCTTCTGCTTTTGTTTGCTCATATTGCATAAATACTAAGTTCCAGATTTCTAAGAATCTATCACCTTCTCCACCTAAGTAATCTTCATCAGATGAGAAGTTTTCAGCACCTTGGTCATAGAAGATTTCAGAACATGGACCACATGGACCAGTATCACCCATAGACCAGAAATTGTCTTTATCTCCAAATCTTTTGATTCTATCAGCACTTACATGCTCTTGCCATAATTCATAAGCTTCATCATCATCATTGTGAATAGTAACCCATAGTTTATCAACTGGTAATTCTAAGTTAACTGTGATAAATTCCCAAGCATATGCAATAGCATCTTTCTTGAAGTAATCACCAAAAGAGAAGTTACCTAACATTTCAAATAATGTGTGGTGTCTTGCTGTATAACCAACATTCTCTAAGTCATTGTGTTTACCACCAGCTCTTACACATAGCTGACAAGATGTAGCAGTAGGATTAGCTGGTTTAGGAACAGCACCTGTAAAGATATCTTTAAACTGTACCATACCTGCATTTGTAAACATCAGTGTAGGATCATCTGGCACTAGTGGCATAGATGAAACAACATCGTGCCCTTTGCTTCTAAAAAATTCTAAATACTCTTTTCTAATATCCATTTTAAGTTTTCCGTCTTTTAATTTTACGCATGATTCTATCTAAAAAGAGATTTAGGCTAGATTAGGGTATAAAATTAGTATATAAAACAAAAATTAAGTTATCTTTTGATAAACTCAATAAGTTTAATTTATATTTAAAATTGAAAACAAAATTAATAATAAGGAAATAAAATGGGTAAATATGTTGAATTAACTCCTGCAAACTTTGAAGAAGTTACAAAAAGTGGTGTTTCTTTAGTTGATTTCTGGGCTCCATGGTGTGGACCTTGTAGAATGATTGCTCCTGTAATCGAAGAGTTAGCTGAAGAATTTGAAGGTAAAGCAAACATCTGTAAAGTAAACACAGATGAAGAGCAAGACTTAGCAGTAAAATACGGAATTAGATCTATTCCAACTATCATCTTCATGAAAGACGGTGAGGTTGTTGATCAAATGGTAGGTGCTTCATCTAAACAAGCATTTGCTGATAAAATTAACTCATTATTATAATATCATAGATACAAAAAACTATTAAAAGAGGTAAGACAAAATAGTCTTACCTTTTTTTACATCTCGTTTAAGCTAAATATAATTTATTAAACGATAAAATTTTTCCATTAAAACAAGAAAAGGAAAATTATTATGAGTAAATATATTGAATTAAATAATAACAATTTTGACGAAACTACAAAAGAAGGTGTTTCATTAGTTGACTTCTGGGCTCCATGGTGTGGACCTTGTAGAATGTTAAGTCCAGTTATTGATGAATTAGCAGCTGAATTTGACGGAAAAGCAAAAGTTTGTAAAGTTAACTCTGATGAAGAGCAAGACTTAGCAGTAAAATTTGGAGTTAGATCAATTCCAACTATTTTATTTATGAAAGATGGTGAAGTTGTTGACACTATGATTGGTGCAGCTTCAAAACAAGCATTTGCAGATAAACTTAACTCATTTTTATAATATAAAAACAATTTTTAATAAATACAAACAATTATTTTAACTCACAAGGGGTGCTCAAATGGGCATCCCTTTTTTTATTTTTTTAATCAACTTACATTTCAATGTCATATTAAGGTCATTTTACAGTTTTATCATTTCAATATACAAAAAGAAAAGATAAATAAAAAGGAGATGTCATGTCACTAAGTAATAATATGAGAATGGCAATACCAATAGTGGTTGCTATTGTAGTGGCATTATTACCTACTCCAGAAGGTTTAAGTATAAATGCTCACTACTTTTTTGCTCTATTTTTAGGTGTAATTGTTGGTCTTATTTTAGAACCAATTCCAGCAGCACTAATTGGATTAACAGGTGTTGCCTTTGCAGCAACATTTGGATTAGTAGGTGAAACAGCAAAAGCGAGTCGTGCTTGGGCATTAAGTGGATTTTCAAACGGAGTAATTTGGCTTATATTTGCAGCTTTTATGTTTGCTCTAGGTTATAAAAAATCAGGACTTGGGAAAAGAATAGCTCTTTTACTTGTAAAACTTTTAGGTAAAACAACTTTAGGTTTAGGTTATGCAGTTGCATTTGCAGATGGAATTTTAGCTCCATTTATGCCTTCAAATACAGCAAGAAGTGCGGGGACTATATTCCCAATTGCTATTAATATTCCTCAAATGTTTAACTCTACTCCAGATAATGAACCGCGTAAAATAGGTTCATATATCTCTTGGGTGGCAATTGCAGCAACTTGTGTGACTAGTTCTATGTTTTTAACGGCACTAGCACCAAATTTATTGGCTGTATCATTAGTTGAAAAAAATACAGGAATTATAATTGAGTGGGGTCAATGGTTTGGAACTTTAGCAATAATTATGATACCACTATTTTTAGCTGTACCATATGTGGCTTATTTAGTATATCCACCAGAACAAAAACACTCACCTGAGGCTCCAGCTTGGGCTGCAAAAGAATTAGAAAAAATGGGGTCTATAAGTAAAAAAGAGTTAATTATGTTAGGGCTTGGATTACTAGCGTTAGTAATGTGGATATTTGCTAAACAAATAGGAGTAAATAGTACAACAGCTGCTTTAGCAGTATTATGTTTACTTGTTTTAACAAATGTAATTTCTTGGGAAGATGTAATTACTAATAAAGCAGCAATTAACGTATTTATCTGGTTTGCTACTTTAGTTGCAATGGCAAGTGGTCTAAAAAAAGTTGGATTCTTAAAATGGGCAGCAGGATTGATTTCTGGAAGTTTAGTTGGATTTGATCCTGTAAGTATATCAATAATGTTAATAGTGTTATTCTTTTTATTCCACTATTTATTTGCAAGTGTTACAGCACATACAGTGGCACTTTTACCATTATTCTTAGGAGTTGCAAGTAATTTACTTCCAGCAACTATGATAGAATCTTTAGCCTTACTACTTGTTGGCTCACTAGGGTTAATGGGTATTTTAACTCCATATGCAACTGGACCATCACCTATTTGGTATGGAGCAGGGTATATTTCTCAAGCTGTTTGGTGGAGATTAGGGGCAATATTTGGTGCTATTTATTTAGCTGCTTTAGTATTCTTAGGATATTTAATTATCTAAATTATGGAAGAGGCCACTTTGGTCTCTTTCTTCTAATATATAATCTACTATAATTTCCTTATGGGAAAACTTTTTTTACTTTTTATTGTATTTACTACATATATTTTTGCAAATCAATCGATTCTTATAATTAACTCTTACCATAAAGGTTACGAGTGGAGTGACTTAGTAGTAAGTGGAATAGAAAAAAGCCTTTATTCACATACTAATATTGATATGAATATTTTATATATGGATTCTAAAAGAATTACTTCAAAGGAGTACTTGGAGAATCTAAAAAAACTATATAGTGTTCAGTTAAAAAATAGAAAGTATGATTTAGTAATTACTGTTGATAGATCAGCTTATGATTTTGTATTAGAAAACTATAATGAGTTTTTTACAGATGAAAAGATATTAACAGTTGGAATAGAAAACTATAATATAAATAATACCAAAAAGTATAAGCTTGAAAATAAAGTATCAGCATTAGTTGAGAAAAGAGATTTAAAAGCAAATGTAAAACTAATAGAACAGTTTATACCTACAATCAAAAAACTTTATCTTATTGATGATAATAGTGTAAGTGCATCTCATACACAACCTTTAATCAAAGAGTTAAAAAACTCTTTTAGCAGAGAGTATGAATTAGTTCATTTAAAAGAAAAATCATTAGATGCTCTACAAAGAAGGTTTTATAGATATGAAGAGAATAGTGCAGTTTTATTCTTGCGATTTTATAAAAATGCTAGTGGTAAACTAAATAAGAATCACGATATATCAAAGTTTATTAAAAACTCAAATGTTCCAGTATTTGTAACAGATTCTATTTTTTATAAAAGTGGAGCAACGGGTGGAAAGATTATAGACTTATATGATTTTGGTAAAACATCAGGACTTATGGCATTGGATGTACTAAAGACTAATAAGAGTGTTATAAAAGTATATGATGAGTTGTATTATGTACTTGATGCTTCAAAACTAGATCAATTTGCATTGAGTATTGAACAGCTTCCTTTACCATATGATCAATATAAATTAATAAATAAAAAGAAAACATTCTTTGATGAATATAGAACTTTTATTGATGCTGTATTTATTATTTCACCTTTATTGGTATTTTTGATTTTAGGTTTACTTCATAATATATATTTAAAGATGAAAAATGCAAGTAAATTAAGACAAAGAATTGAGTTTGATTCTGTTTTATTAAATGCTATTGAGAGTCCAATCTTTTGGCAAGACTCAAAAGGTGTGATTATAGAATCAAACGCAAAGTTTTGTAATTTTATAGGATTACCTGCAAAAAATATATATGGAAAGAAATTAAAAGATATTAAAAACAGTGATAATGCTTTGTTAGTAAGGAAAATACTTACTAGATTTAAAAAAGATAAAGAGAAGCATTCACAGTTTAGATTTAGAACTGCTACTAATGAAAAAAGAAGCTATTATATAAAACAAGCCCATTATTGTGATAGCAAGGCTAAGAAAACAGGTGTTGTTACTATCTTTACAGATATTACTAAAGAAAAAGAGATTGAAAAAGAGAGAGAAAAGAATCAAGAGTTTATAATCCAACAATCTAAACTAGCAGAGATTGGAGAAATATTCTCTTCCATAGCACATCAGTGGAAATCTCCATTAGTAGAGATTACTACAATAGCTCAAGAGAGTTTTTATAGCTCAAACTCAACACTTAGTGAAGATGAGTCTTATGTAAAAGATATAATGACACAAGTTAATTATATGAATAATACTATAAACGACTTTCAGAACTTTATAATGCCTTCTAATGAGAAAAAAGTATTTAATGCTAAAGAAGCTATTGATTCTATGTTAGAGATAGTAAACCATAATATCAAATATAACTATATTGATGTTAAAGTGGATGTAGAAGATAATACAAATTTAGAAGTGTATGGATTTAAAAATGAGTTTATGCAATCTATTTTAAATATAGTAAATAATGCAAAAGATGCATTAAAGCATAATGATTTAAAAAACAGGAAACTGTTAATACACTTTTTTAATGATAATAACTGTTTAGTAATCAAAATAGTAGATAATGCTGGTGGAATAAAAGAAACAAATTTAAGAAAGATATTTAAACCATACTACTCTACAAAAAAAGAGGGACATGGAATAGGTTTATATATGGCAAAAATGATAATAGAAGATAAAATGAATGGTAAAATAATAGCAAAGAATATAGAAGATGGTGCGTCTTTTGAGATTGTATTGGAGAATGTAAATTGAAAGTTTTAGTATTAGAAGATAACGAGAGATTATTAAATGTAATAAAAAATGCTTTAGAAAAAGAGAACTATGTAGTTGATACTTTTACTGATGGAGATAAAGCCTTAGATGCATTAGAAAGAGGATATAACTGTTTTATTTTGGATATTAATGTTCCAAATATAGATGGTATATCATTATTGGAAATGTTAAGACTGAACCATAAAGAAATACCTGCCATAATAATTAGTTCAAATCATGATTTAGAGAAAATACAAAAATCATATGAGTTAGGTTGTGATGATTATGTGAAAAAACCATTTTTTATATTTGAGTTAATGCAAAAAGTTAAAAGACTTTGTGTTGTTCAAAAAAAGTTTTTACAGTTTGATGAGGTATATAAATATGATTTTATAAACCATGTTTTATATAAAAATGACGAAGAGTTTGAACTTACAAAAAAAGAGATTCTATTTTTAGAACTATTTTCAAAGAATTTACATCATGTAGCTACATATGAAGAATTAGCTGAATACGTATGGGAAGGTGAAGAAACTAATCTTACGAATATAAGAGCAATGATAAAAAGACTTAGAAAAAAAATACCAAGTGAATCAATAGTAATAGTAAAAGGTTTAGGTTACTCTTTGAGTAAAGATGTGAAGTTAGTATAAAAGCCGAAGCTTTTATACTATTTATTATTAAAGTATCTATCTGTTTCAGATGATACAATTTTAGCAAGTAAAAGAAGTCCAATTAAGTTTGGAATAGCCATAAGACCATTTGCTAAATCTGAGAAATTCCATACAAGTTTTAGTTGAGATACAGCTCCCACATAAATAATTGCAATAAAAATCACCCTATAGATTTTAACTTTTTCTTCTCCAAATAGATATTCAAAGGCTTTTTCACCATAATAAGACCATCCAAGAATTGTTGAGTACCCAAAAAGGATAGTTGCGAGTACAATTACAATTGCACCATAATCACCTAAGAAGAATTCAAAACTCTTTAAAGTTAACTCTCCAGCACTTCCACCTTGAGTCCAAATTGGTGCCATTAAAATAATTAAAGCTGTCATAGTACAAACAATTAAAGTATCAATAAAAGTCTGAGTCATAGATACTAATGCTTGTTTTACTGGATCTTTTGTTTTCGCAGCTGCAGCAGCAATTGGAGCAGAACCAAGTCCAGATTCATTTGAGAATACACCCCTTGCAATACCATATCTAATAGCAGCAGCAATTGCAGCACCTGCAAATCCTCCTGTTGCAGCTATAGGATTAAATGCATAATAAAAAATCATTCCAAAGGCATCACCAACTTTGTCAAAGTTCATAATAATTACGATTAACGCAGTAGTTAAATAAATACCAATCATAAATGGAATTAAAAAAGATGTTACTTTTCCAATTGTTTTAATACCACCTAAAACAACAAATGCAGTTACAACTAGTAAAACTACACCTGTAACTTCAAAAGCTATATCAAATTGTGAATTTAAAGCATTTGCTACAGCATTTACTTGTGTCATATTACCAATACCAAAAGAAGCTAAAATTGTAAATGCAGCAAATAAAGTTGCAAGTACTGGCATATTTGCACCTTTTGCTAAGTAGTACATAGGTCCACCTTTGTAACCATTTGTACCTTGTTCTCTATATTTTACAGCAAGAATTGCTTCAGAGTATTTAGTTGCCATCCCAACTAAACCTGTAACCCACATCCAAAATACTGCTCCTGGTCCTCCCATTGTAATGGCTGTTGCAACACCAACAATATTACCAATACCAACGGTTGCAGCTAATGCTGTCATAAGTGCAGCAAAGTTTGTAATATCTCCCTTTGCTCCGTCTTCTTTATCGAAGATTAGTTTAAAGGCATGTCCTAATGCCCAAAATTGCATCCCTTTTAATTTGATAGTTAGATAAAGACCAGTTCCTACTAATAAAATTAGCATGGGTGGTCCCCAAACAAAAGAGGATACAGATGAAATAACTTTGTCTAATGTTTCCATAACTTTCCTTTTAATCGCGGAATAATAACTAAAAAGTAGTAAAAAAGTTATAAACTCTTTAAGTGAAGATTAATTATTAAATGATAAAATTTATCCAAAAGAATTTATGTTTCAATTAAACTATAACTTACATAGTTTTTAGTATTATTAGCTTTTTAATAAATACTATAAATTATAAACATAAAAATTTGAACGATTTTAAAGGATACTGATATGTTAGATTTAGCAATTGTTGGAGGAGGGCCTGCTGGGTTAACAGCTGGACTTTACGCGACTAGAGGTGGTTTAAAAGAAGTTGTAATGTTTGAAAAGGGTATGCCAGGGGGTCAAATTATGGACTCTTCTGAGATTGAAAACTACCCTGGTCAAGGTGAAGTTATGACTGGTATGGAATTAATGCAAAACTGGCCTGCACAATGTCAGAAATTTGGATTAAAACATGAGATGAACCAAGTTCAATCAGTAGTTAAAGAAGGTGAAACTTTTAAATTAACTATGGTTGATGGAAAAGAGTTTGAATCTAAAGCTGTTTTAATGGCTACTGGTTCAGTTCCAAGAAAAGCTGGTTTCAAAGGTGAAGCTGAGTTCTTTGGTAGAGGTGTTTCTACTTGTGCTACTTGTGATGGATTTTTCTATAAAGGTAAAGAAGTTGCAGTAATTGGTGGTGGAGATACAGCTTTAGAAGAAGCAGTATATTTAGCAAAACTTTGTTCTAAAGTTTATTTAATTCACAGAAGAGACACTTATAGAGCAGCTCCTTCAACTATTGAGCACATGAAAAATGCTGAAAATATTGAAGAAGTTACTAATGTAACTGTTGAAGAAGTAATTGGTGATGCATCAGGAGTTACAGGAGTAATCGTTAAAGGAAAAGATAACGGTGAAATTAGACAAATTGATGTACCAGGTGCATTTGTATTTGTTGGTAGAGATGTATTAAATGAGCCATTAAAGCAAGAAGATGGATCTTTCCTTTGTGATACTAATGCACAAGGTGAAGTTATCGTTAACTTAAAAATGGAAACTTCAGTAGCAGGTTTATATGCAGCTGGTGATATTAGAATTGATGCAGCAAAACAAGTAGTTTGTGCTTCTGGTGATGGGGCAACTGCAGCAGTTAATATTATTGAATATATTGGATAATAGCTTAGGCTATATCCTTTAACCCTCTTAGGGTTTACTTTTACTAAGAAGTAATTTATTATATAGTCTTGAATGAGACATTATTAAGGAAGTTGAGAAAATGATTAAAGTAGGTATTTTAGGTAGTACAGGTAGAGTTGGTTCATTGCTTATTGATGATTTAGCAAATGATGAACAAGCAAAAGTTGGAGCGTGTCACGTATTTGATAAGTTAAATAAACAAGTACCTGAAGATACAGTTGTAACAAACGATATGGCAGTTTTATTTGAAAACTCTGATGTTGTTATTGACTTTTCTGCTCCAGCAGCAACAGAATCTTTACTTACAGAGGTTGTAGAAAATGGTGCTAGAAAACCATTAGTAATTGCAACAACTGGATTTAATAAGCATCAACAAAACTTATTAGTTGAAGCTAGTAAATTAGTACCAATATTATACGCTACTAATATGAGTTTAGGTGTGGCTGTTTTAAATAAATTAGTACACTTAGCTTCAAAAGCTCTAAGAGATTTTGATATTGAGATTGTTGAACAACATCACAGACATAAAGTTGATTCTCCATCTGGAACAGCTTTAACTTTAGCTGAGCATGCTGCTGATGCAAGAGATTTAGATTTAGATGATGTAAGAGTTTCAGGAAGAGATGGAATCATCGGTGCTAGAACTAAAGATGAAATTGCTGTAATGGCATTAAGAGGAGGAGACATTGTAGGAAGACACACAGTTGGATTATACAACGAAGGTGAATTCTTAGAATTAAACCACACTGCAACATCTAGAAATACGTTCTCTAGAGGAGCTATTAAAGTTGCAAAATGGATTATAGGAAAAGAACCAAAACTTTACTCAATTAATGACGCTTTAGGTCTATAAAACTAAAACAATTCAAATCAAAATATAAAAATACTAAGAGGAAAAGATATTTTATTTTCTGTGGGCTTTTTTAAAGTTTGCAGTTGCGCATCAAGTTCACTTCTTCCTCTTTTTAAAGGTTAAATAAATGTGTGCAATAGTTGGAATTTACGGAAACGATAACGCTGCTAGGTTAGCATCACTTGCTCTATTTTCTATGCAACATAGAGGTCAAGAAGCTACAGGTATTTCTTCATCATGTGATGGAAAAATCTTTACTAAAAAAGATAGAGGTTTAGTATCAGAGGTATTTACTGATGAAGCTTTACAATATCTAAAAGGTAATATGGCAATTGGTCATAACAGATACTCAACTGCTGGTGGAGACTCAATTTTAGATGCTCAACCAGTTTACGCTAAGTATAAGCTTGGTGAAATGTCAATAGTTCATAATGGTAACTTAATTAATAAAAAAGAAGTTAGAACAGAACTAATTGATAAAGGTGCTATTTTCCAAACAGGAATGGACACTGAAAACTTAATTCACTTAATTGCTAAAAATACTCAAGATAGATTAAGAGATAGAATCAAAGAGGCGTTAGAAAAAACTATTGGTGCATACTGTTTTATTGTTCAATCAAGATCAAAACAGTTCGTAATTAGAGATAGATATGGTATTAGACCATTATCTTTAGGAAAATTAAAATCAGGTGGTTATATTGTTGCATCTGAAACTTGTGCATTTGATTTAGTAGATGCTGAGTTTATTAGAGATGTTAATCCAGGAG
>Ga0208435_100049_pt1 | contig 43526 bp, 39 predicted proteins | sample 24_taG_FD_184097 | JGI IMG/M metagenome (GOLD analysis project Ga0208435, IMG submission 184097) | Marine viral communities from Cariaco Basin, Caribbean Sea - 24_WHOI_OMZ (SPAdes) (version 2) | ecosystem: Environmental > Aquatic > Marine > Oceanic | place: Caribbean Sea: Cariaco Basin...
GGTCAAGTTGTTGAGGCGAGATGTGCACAGTCTTCAGCAGATCTTCCTCCGCCAGGTTGCGCTGCCGGGCATGACGAAGAACTTCCCGGGTGCCTACCAAAAGCCCATCCAGTAATGGCCAGTTGTCTTGTTTAGGGGCTGGCCGCTCGGCCGATAGCAGCCACGCGTGATACTTAGGCGGCAATGCCCAAACGTTGGCCAGCAACTGGCACGTGGCCCATTGATGCCTGGCCAGAGCCAGCCTGAGTAACGCAGGTTCCGGTTCGCTATCCAAATTCCCGGCTCTGCAGATGGCGGCAATCTCACGACGAATCGTGATGTAGGCCAAAGAAGGTAGTAAACCCACCATGAAATGGGCGCTGGTGTCTTCGTTATGAATTCTTGCGATCATCTCTGCGGAGCGTGCGCAGGTCAGGCCCCAGCGCCATGCTCGCTGTGCAAACAGTGCTTCCGAACTGTTTCTGGCTGCCATCATCGGGCGCATTACCGCCGCTGCAATCACGTTTCGGATGCCGTTGAGTCCGAGAACAAAAACCGCTTGGTCAACCGATTCGATCAGATAGTCTCCCGGCTTGAACTGCGGACTGTTGGCTACCTGAAGCAGCTGGTCGGTCAGGGACGGGTCACTCAGGATGATGTCGGTGATGTGCTTCCGGTCGGTGGTTTCCGCAGACAGCGCTCGCATGAGCATCGGTAAGGTGCCGGGTTTGCGTGGCAGCTCTTCCATGGTGTTGGTTTGCAAGCGGCGTTCTAACTCGGCCAGAACTTTGTCAGAGCCGGATGGCTTCTTGTTTAACCGGGCCGGCTGAGTGTTCAGCAACCAGCAAAATAGATGCTCTTCCAAGCGGGGGGGAGGTTTGGCTGCGGTCTCTTCGCTGGCGGCCAAGCTCTTTGGCGCGTGGTTGAACAGGCGAGTTTCTTGCGCATGGCGCGCGGGCTGTTTTTTCGAGAACAAGCCGGAAACCCAAGAAAAAAATCCCGGCATCCAATGCCTCCGAACGGGTATGTCTTGAGTGGTGTATCCCGTGAGTATAGATATGTGCAGCTTCTATGCACAGTCTTAAAGCAGCGTATCCCCGAAAATAAAGACCAACTGGCCGATACCGGCTGCCATACCGAGGAAAGCACCCACCAGAATCAGCTTGATTTCGTCTTCTTGAAAGCAGGGGCGTAGTAGATCCTGAAACTCTTCGGATGAAAGAGCGATCATCCTTTCCACCATGATGGATTCAACGGCGCGAGCCCGGTCTTTTTCAAAGGCCGGGTTGTCGAAAGAACTGTGCGAAATGCTAATGGCTTTCTCACCGACCTGATTTTTCAGTGCCGCAAAGCCGGTGGGGCCAAAGGCCATTTGTGTAAACGCTTTGCCCATACCCGCTGTTTCATCGACCAGCGGCTTGATGTGCTTCTTCACCATGTTGCGAGCACGGTCGCCTTTAGGGCCTTCAAGTATCCCTTGGATGATGTTGCCAACAGTAAGGATCTCATGGGTGACGATGTGGCAGAACGCTTGCGCCACTTCCGGCTGGCGCTTGAGGAACAGTCCCTGGATCTTCACCGGCCCAATTTTGTGAGGTTTCAAAGGGCGAAATATCACGTTGAGGGCAATCCAGTTGGTCGCCCAGCCCACCAACAGGCCAAACACAGGGAGTACCCAGATCGCTGGATAAAAGTACCAGACGGCCATTTGGATGAGGCCGAAGAGAAAGCCAAAGTAGAGGCCGGAGTTGATGATGAACCGAAATTCGACATCTCCGCACTCTAGGAAAATGCGGTTCAGCAGCCGTTTATCTTTGGCCAGACGGTCGATCACCATGCCTTTGATGTCGAGCAGGTCTTCGATGTTGTTGGCGATGTCCTGAACCAGGTTGTCCACTAGCTTCGGGGCGGCTTTTCTAACTCGGTCGTAAACCAGTTTGCGTGCCGACGATGGCAAGTTTTCCCAGAAGGTGGGATGTTCTCTGAGCATGAGTTCGTCGACGTATTCTTCAACTCGCGGTTCGACGGTGTAGATGATGTGGGCAGCGAGAACGTTCGGGTCTATTTGCTCGAAAATCTCCTCAACGGTGCCGATTTTGGAGATAGTGGCATCAACGCTGATGGCAGCCATTTTTCTGGCCTTCGAGGGAATGATGCCCTGCCAGCCGAGCAGGGGCGGCTTGCCGATGAATTCCAAAGGATAGAACGTCATCTTGATGGCCAACCAATTGGTACCCCATCCGATCATAGCGGCGATTACAGGAATGCTGAGGTACTGCCAGAATTCCGGGGTCGAAAATAAATCTGTCATCCTGAGCTCGCATCGTCAGTTGTTATTGCCAGAAGGGTTTCGGCTGGCTTTCGATAAGCTATGAATGATGTGGAGCACGGCAGGTTCTGTCAATGACTGAGTTGCCGCTGAAATTGCGTGCCACGGCCATGCTTGGATTAACCGCCGATGTCTCCCCACAACCACTGACACAGGGCCATGGCCGCTACCGGAGCGGTTTCTGTGCGCAGAACCCGGGGGCCAAGTGCGACGGGGAGAAACCCGTTTCGTTCCGCTTGGGCAATCTCGTCGGCGGTTAATCCGCCTTCGGGGCCGATCATCAGAGCGACGTTGGCGGGCTTGTCGAGCGTGTTCAAAGATTGTTCCGTGCGGTGGTGTAGTACCAGTCTCAGGTCGCAGGATTGGCTGTATTCCAGCCATTCTTGCACTGACATAACTGGCAGGATGTCTGGCACCTTGGCCCGGCCGCACTGCTCCGCCGCGCTGATCGCCACTTGCTGCCAGTGGCGCAGGCGTTTTTCCTCGCGGTCGCCTTTCAGCTTTACATCACTGCGTTGGGTGCTGAGCGGCACAATGGTGGTAACGCCCATTTCTACGGCCTTTTGAACGGCGTAGTCCATGCGATCACCTTTCGACAATGTTTGCCCGAGGATGATCTTGAGTGGCGATTCTGTTGAATTGTCTTCCTGGCCCGAGACTTCGACCGTGACGTTCTTTTTGCTTGCCTGAATGATGGTCGCACGGTAATCGCAGCCATCGTTGTTGAAAAGCCGAAGCTCTTGCCCCCCTTGCATGCGCAGTACCCGGCCAACGTGATTCGCGGCGTTTTCATCGAGTTCACACTGGCTGCCTACGTTCAGCGGGCTGTCGGTGAAAATTCTGGGTATGCGCATGGGGGTGGTGCTCCTTAGCCTTTTACGGCGATGTCGATGCCTTCAGTTGCCACCTGAGCCAGATGGCGAATCTGGTCTTCAGTGATGACATAAGGGGGCATGAAATATACCACGTTACCTAACGGGCGTAGCAGCGCCTCGCGCGTCAGCGAGTGTTGGTACACTTTCAGGCCACGGCGTTCTTGCCACGGGAACGGGGTTTTGGACGTTTTGTCTTTGACCATTTCGATGGCCAGCGTCATACCGTGTTGGCGGATGTCGCCAACGTGAGGATGGTCGGCCAGATGGGCGACGGATTCGGCCATGCAGCGAGACAGCTGACGGTTTTTTTCGATGACATTGTCGTCCCGAAAAATGTCCAACGTGGCCAGAGCAACGGCGCAGCCGATGGGGTTGCCGGTGTAGCTGTGGCTGTGCAGGAAGGCTTTCAGAGTTTCGTAGTCGTCATAGAACGCATCGTAGACGGTATCGGTGGTCAGCACGACCGAGAGCGGCAGGTAGCCAGCCGTCAGGCCTTTGGACAAACACATGAAGTCAGGCGTGATGCCGGATTGTTCGCAGGCAAACATAGTGCCGGTGCGGCCAAAGCCGACGGCAATTTCATCGGCTATCAAATGCACGCCGTAGCGATCACAGGCCTCACGCAGCTTTGTATGGTAAATCGGGTGATGCATGCGCATGCCTCCGGCGCACTGGATCAGCGGCTCCACCACAACGGCGCAGATTTCATCGTGTTTTTCAGCCAACAGCTTTTCCATCGCCTCGAACTGACGCAACGCGTACTCTTCGTCGGTTTCGCCGGGCTCTGCGTGGTAAGCATCCGGAGACGGGGCCGTGATCACTTCCATCAGCAACGGTTGGTAGGTGTCTTTATAGAGGCCAACATCGCCGAGCGCCAAAGCCCCCAAGGTTTCACCGTGGTAACTGTTGCTCAGGTTTACAAAGTTCTTTTTGCCCGGCTTACCCAGGTTCTTCCAGTAGTGAAAGCTCATTTTGAGCGCCGCTTCGATGGCCGATGAACCGTTATCGGCATAGAAACATTTGTTGAGCCCTTCCGGCGTTACCTCAATAAGCCGTTCGGAAAGGTTCACGACCGGTTCGTGGGTGAAACCGGCAAGAATGACATGCTCCAGCTCGCTCACTTGCTGCTGAATCGCCGCGTTGATTCTGGGGTTGGCGTGGCCGAAAAGATTGACCCACCATGAACTGACCGCGTCTATAAACCGATTGTTTTCGAAATCTTCCAACCAAACACCTTCACCTCGCTTGATGGGTACCAGTGGCAGGGTTTCGTGGTCTTTCATCTGAGTGCAGGGGTGCCACACAGATTTGAGGCCGCGGGCGACAAGGTCAGCATTACGCATAGGGCGGGGCTCCAGTAGGCAGTCGTTGTAAGATCAAATTTGTTGGCTGTTAACCAAAAGCGATAATACAGTTAACGGCGGCGACTGGCCACCGCCAAACGTGGTAGAGCATTGGCAGAGAGGCCAGCAATAAATCGCTAAAATGTGATCTGATCGCTCTGGCCTCCTTGCCAGAGCGCGCCGCCCTCTGGGCCAATGCTGTAGGCCGCGCGTGTCGCAACAATAGCGTCATCATACGATGGAGGATTTATGGAACTGACTCTTGAGCATTCATACGATGCTGGCGTGGATCACGTGATCAGTCACTTTTTTTCAGAGGACCTCATTCTAGCCAAGAACGCAAAACTGGGTGCTCGCAACGTAAAAGTTGTTGATGCGCAAAAAGACGATGCCGCTGGAAAGCTGGTTGTCGAGCGTGAAATGACAGCGTCAACTCAGGTGCCGGGAGTGCTCGCGAGTTTTCACCGAGAGTGGAACGAAATCCGTCAGGAAGAGCATTGGGTCAAGAAGGACGACGGCGAATGGCACTGCGAATTTCGTGTGAAGGTTGAAGGTGTCCCTGCCAAGATCAAAGGCGTTATGCGTGTTCAGGGCAATGGGGATCGCTGCATTAACTACATCAACATCAACGTGAAGTCTGATGTACCTTTTTTAGGTAAAAAGATTGCGCGCTTCCTGGCGGATGACACCCGTACCAAGATCAATGAGGAGCACGAGGCCATAGTGTCTTTGCTTTGAAGGCGATATTGAGCCTGCCTCCGTTATAGGGGCAGGCTCATCATGTATTGGCGAGCCGGAAGGCCTGGCCCGCCAATCTCGCTTACCGCGGCCGTCGTTCCCAAAGGGTCACTTCCGATAAGGTATGTTGGAATTTGTGCTGGGTCTCGCGGATCACAAAGGGCACCTTCTCTGGCGCCTGTATGAGTCGAAAATTCGGGGTCAATAACTCTTTCAGACCGTCTAAGGTGGTGTAATCTTCACCGTCTTTTTTGAATCCCCCGATCCACTCCTCTTTCGGAGTGTGTTCTTCCATCCAGGTATAGGGTGAGGCGATTAGCAGAATACCACCGTCATTGATGCGTTCGTGGATACTGCATAGGAATTGTTTCGGCTTGTAGAGCCGGTCGATGAGATTTGCTGCCAATACGAGATCATACCCCGTGTGGTGGGGCTTGAGATTACAGGCATCGCCTTGCTGAAAGGATACTCTGTTTGCGGTCTTGTCCAGCCCCAGGTCTTTAAGGGAGCGGGTATGATAACTGACCAGGTCGCCTTCTTCCGTTCGTGCATAGCGCACGGAGCCCTGTTCGGCCATCTCAGTGCCTAGCCGAATAAAGTTGGCCGAAAAATCGACACCATCCACGGCATCAAAATGTTTGGCTAACTCGAAGCTGGCGCGACCGCAGGCACAGCCGAGGTCCAAGGCTTTTCGGGCAGGCTTTCCCGCCATGGCTTCGAGAGCACGCTCAGACAGAGCCAAGGGGAAGTTGCCAACTCCGTGCCAGGAGTCACCGAAGTGGAATTCAGCGTATTCGGTTAGCAAACGGTCGCTTTCATAGTAGGCATTGGGTTGCGCGACTTCAGTGTCGGACGCGACATAACGAAAGCCCGCGTGCTGAAAGAAGTGCTTTCTAAAAGCGTAACGGGCGGACAAGCGTGCTTCATTACCGCACGAAGCCCAAGAGCCCCCCTTAATCAGGTTGTGTTGGCCGTCAAACGTGGGGGTGGTGAAGTCATCGTAAAGGGGATGCACTTTGAAGCCGTCGAACGGATAAATCGGCGTTTCAGTCCACTGCCAGACATTGCCCACTACATCGAACCATTTGCCATGGCGAAACCGTGTGACGGGGCATGAAGACGCGCCGTGGTCAAGATGCAGATTGGCGTTGGCTGGCCGTTCTGATATTTCGTTAACGCCAGCTTCTGAACATAGCCGGTACCACTCGTCTTCGGTGGGCAGTCGAATAGGCTGGCCAGTCTGCTCTTTCTTCCAGTTACAAAAGGCTTTGGCCTCGTGATAGTTCACTTCGACTGGCCAATCCCAAGGCATTTCAATTTCTTCAGTCATCAGGCGCAGGTGCCAACGATTCCGCCAGCGCCAGAAAGTCGGGTGCTTGGCTTGGCTAAACTGACGCCAGGCTTGGCCTTCTTCCGTCCAGTATTGACTTTCCTCGTAACCACCGTCTTCTACGAATGCCAGATACTCCTGGTTACTGACCAGATACTGACTCGCTTTGAACTCATTCACGGCAGCATGATGTTCCCCGTATTCGTTGTCCCATCCATAGTAGACGTCGTCATGGGATTTACCGATATCTACTGTGCCGGCGGGAACCGTCATCAAGCTGTTTTCCGGCGCTTCTCCGGTTTCGCGAATCGGTAACCATTCTGCTTGAGGCCGAACATTGTCCAGTTCATGCTGGCGGATTAGAACCGAACTTGTTTCAAGGTGAATTCGTTCGTGTTCGATCCCCATTACGATGGGCCACCAAGGGGTGTCCCAGGTAATAGGGATGTTCAGGGGCAGGGTCTCGATCAGGTTGAGTACGGTGCTACGTACCTTGGCACGATACTCAAAAACGGCTGAGGGGCTAGGCCAATCGTAGTGATCTTCGTCTAAGTCATCCCAGCTCATTTCATCAACACCTACAGCAAAAACAGACTCCATGTAGGGATCAATCCGCTCAGGTAAGAGCTTTGCCAAGACCAGTTTGTTCACAAAAAACGTGGCGGTGTGGCCCAGGTAAAAAATGAGCGGATGCCGCAGCGGAATGGGTTTTTGGTAGAAAGCAGATTCGTCCGCCAAGCAGTTGAACAGTCGGGTGTAAATATCAAAGGTATTGGTAAAGTACTGTGCAATTTCCAGTCGTTTTTGCTCGACATCGTGTCCATCGAGCTTGGGTGTTCGGAGCAGCGATAAGGAAGTTTTTTCCGATTCAGGGGAGCCTGCTGCTGAAAGATCTTCGTGTGGGGGCTTGCTCATTTAGGACTCGTCCTGTTTGTTGATGCCATTTATTCAATTCTTGAATTCACAGGAGAAAACCCCCGGCCTCATTGATTTACGAGCTTTTGAGACCGGTGGATCAATGTTGACGGGCTTTCTTTGGCCGCTGGGTTCTAATGCGCCAATACCCGGGATAAGAACGCTTGCGTCCTTTCGTTTTGCGGGTTGTCGAACACATCTGACGGTTTGCCTTCTTCGACAATCTGCCCTTCGTGAATGTAGATCACCCGGTCGGCCACTTCGCGCGCGAAGCCCATTTCGTGGGTGACCACCATCATGGTCATGCCTTCTTTGGCCAACTCCCGCATAACGTCCAGCACTTCGCCGATCATTTCCGGGTCGAGCGCCGATGTTGGTTCATCGAACAGCATCAGCCTGGGCTCCATGGCCAGCGCCCGGGCAATGGCGACTCGCTGCTGCTGCCCGCCAGATAGCTGGTTTGGGTATTTGTCGGCTTGGTTGCCAATGCCGACGCGCTCAAGAAGCCGCTCGGCGGTAGCGTTGGCGACAACCTGGGAGGTGTTTTTTACTTTCATTGGCGCCAGCATGATGTTTTTTCTCACGGTCAGGTGAGGGAACAGATTGAACTGCTGGAACACCATGCCCACTTCTTTGCGGATCTCAGCCAGTGTTTTCTGGTTGCCGCCTTTGGGGGCCAAAGCTTGGTTATCAACACTTAATGAGCCGGATTCGTACTCTTCCAAACCGTTGACACAGCGGATCAGGGTGGATTTACCGGAGCCACTGGCACCGATGATCACCACCACTTCACCTTGTTCAACGGTCAGGTCTATATCTTTAAGGACATGCAGTTTGCCGAAATATTTGTTCATGCCCTTCATCGTGACTATCTGAGTCATGGTTCGGATTCCTTCAGACGGATGCAAGGCCGCGGCGTTCCATTAGCCGCAGAACCAGAGACAAGGACAAGGTAATCGCCAAATACATCAGCGCCACCACAAAATAAACTTCAAATGCGGTAAAGGTGTTGGCTATATAAACCTGACCCTGACGCACCAGTTCGCCGACACCGATGACCGAGAACAGGGACGTGTCCTTGATGCTCACGATGGCCTGGTTGCCGAGCGGCGGGATCATACGCCGGAAGGCTTGCGGCCAGATGATCGACCAGAACGTTTGGGTACGTGACAGGCCCAAAGACAGGCCCGCTTCGCTTTGGCCTTTGGCGATCGACTGTACGCCGCCACGAACCACTTCCGAAATGTACGCGCCGGAGTTCAGAGCAATGGCGGCAATACCGGCTGTGAGTGGGTCGATAGGGCCGCCGACCAAGTCGGGCAAGCCGTAGAAGATGAACAGTACCTGCACCAGAATCGGCGTACCGCGAAAGATCTCGATGTAAGCGGTGGCCGGCCAGCGCAGAAACCAATTCTTGTTGATACTCAACAAGCCGAAAATGATGCCCAGAACAAACCCGATGGCTAGGCCACCGAAGGAAATCATCAGAGTGTAAGGGATACCCTTAGCGAGATAGGGGATGGAATGTATTGCTGCCTGCCAGTCAAATTGAAACTGGAATTCCACAGTAGGTGTCTCCGTTGAGTTGGGAGTAACCGGTCAGGGCGTTGTGCGCCCTGACCAGCACGAGTGGAGGGTTATTTGTCTTCAGGCATCGGCCCGAACCATTTTTCATAAATGGTTTTGTAAGTGCCATCGTCTTTGATTTCGGCCAACGCTTCGTTGACCGGGTCAACCCATTTGCTGCCTTTCTTCAGCGCAATGCCGTACTGCTGGCCTTCGTAAAGTGGGCCCACAACTTTGACCTTTCCCTTACCCTTGGTGCTGGCAAAGTAGCCGACGTTCGGCGCGTCGTAGAAAACCGCGTCAACCGCGCGCGACATCAGCGCCATGTACATGTCGGCGCTGCCGGGGTAGGGCGTTACGCCGTCATCGTCGTCGAGGGTTTTCATCAGGTAGTCGTAACTGGTACTACCGATTTTCGAACCGATTTTTTTGCCTTCAAGATCGGACATCTCGTCCATATCGGAGTCGGTACGAACCAGAATTCGAAGGCCGGAGTCGTAATACGGGTCGGAGAAATCAACGATCTCGCCGCGCTCTTCGGTGATGGTGATACCCGCGATGGCGATGTCTACGTTGCCCGTTTGCAGGGCGGGGATAATGCCGTTGAAATCCATGGTGTTCAGGTCGTAGTCAAAGCCTGCCCGTTCAGCCACCTCGGCGATGATTTCCATGTCGAAACCGACCATTTCGCCGGTTTCCTGATCCATCATTTCAAAGGGAACGAAACTGGGGTCTGTAACGACTCGAAGAGTCTCTGCACTGACCGACGATGCGGCCACGGATAGTGCCAAACCTGCGCCCAGTGTTTTTAGCCATTTGCTGCTCATGCTTTCTCCTAAGTCTTGTTATGGTTCCTTCTGCCCGGTAAGACAGACCACGATGACGCAGGGTTGTGTTTGCGCATCACGGGGAACGTAAATGGGATTGCATCAGATACACTTTAGACTAAAAAACGAGGGGTTTCAGGTAATCAGGGAGGATTATTCGGCAGAATTTAAAAGAAAAACTCTCTCCCGGGGTGGGAGAGAGTCGATTGAAAAAAGATCAGAAGGAGATCTTTTCCCGGTCGGTAATGCCCAGATTCTTCCAGATCGAAAGGCTGGGTTCGGTCTGGTTCAGGGTATAGAAGTGCAATCCGGGTGCGCCGGCCTTGAGCAGATCTTCGCACATGCGGGTCACCACTTCTTCACCAAACTTCCGGATGCTGACGGTGTCGTCGCCGTAAGCTTCCAGCTGCTTGCGGATCCAACGCGGGATTTCCGCGCCGCACATGTCGGAGAAACGCACCAGACTGGAGAAGTTGACGATGGGCATGATGCCCGGCACCACCGGAATGGTGATGTTCATCTTCTCCAGACGATCGATGAAATAGAAGTAGCTGTCCGCGTTAAAGAAGTACTGGGTGATCGCACTGTTGGCGCCAGCCTGTACCTTGCGGGCAAAATTCTTCAGATCATCTTCCGCGCTGCGAGCCTGCGGGTGGAATTCCGGGTAGGCGGCCACTTCAAGATTGAAGTGATCGCCGCTGTGTTCCCGAATGAACTCGACCAGCTCGTTGGCGTAACGCAGTTCGCCGGAAGCACCCATGCCAGAGGGCAGGTCGCCCCGCAGGGCCACGATCCGGTTGATGCCGTTGGCTTTATACTCGTCCAGCAGTTCGCCGATCTCGGCGCGGCTTCCGCCCACGCAGGACAAGTGTGGTGCTGTGGAAATGCCCTGTTGATGCAAATTCAGCACAGTTTCAATGGTGCGGTCACGGGTTGAGCCGCCTGCACCGAAGGTGACCGAGAAAAAATCCGGGTTCACCTCGGCGAGCTGATCGCGAACAACCTGAAGTTTTTCTTTGCCCGCATCTGTTTTAGGCGGGAAAAACTCGAAGCTGAAGCGACGTTTGAATTGTTTTTGGGATTGCATGATTCTATCCGCTTAGTACCTGTATGTTTCTGGCTTGTACGGGCCTTCGACCGGCACGCCGATGTACTTGGCTTGGTCTGGGGTCATCTTGGTGATCACACCACCGAAGCCTTCAACCATAGCGCGAGCCACTTCTTCATCCAGCTGCTTGGGCAGTACCTGAACGTAGATGCCTTTGGCCCGAGCGTCTTCCGGCAGGTCGGCAAACTTGCGTTCGAACAAGTACATCTGAGCCAGCACCTGGTTGGCGAAGGAGCCGTCCATGATCCGTGACGGGTGACCGGTTGCGTTGCCCAGGTTCACCAAGCGACCTTCGGACAGCAGGATCAGGTGGTCGTTGGTAGCCTTGTCGCGGTAGATCAGGTGTACCTGCGGCTTAACCTCGTCCCATTCCCAGTTCTTACGCATGTAAGCGGTGTCGATTTCGTTGTCGAAGTGGCCGATGTTGCACACCACAGCGCCGCTCTTCAGAGCTTTCAGCATGTTGGCGTCGCACACGTTGACGTTACCGGTGGTTGTCACCAGCAGGTCGGTGGTGCCCAGCAGGTCGGCGTTGATGCCTTGCTCGGTGCCGGTGTTGATGCCATCGATGTACGGAGACACCACTTCAAAGCCGTCCATGCAGGCCTGCATCGCACAGATGGGGTCTGCTTCGGTGACCTTTACGATCATGCCTTCCTGGCGCAAGGACAGGGCAGAACCTTTACCCACATCGCCGTAGCCGATAACCAGAGCTTTCTTGCCAGACAGCAGGTGGTCGGTGGCGCGCTTGATGGCATCGTTCAGGCTGTGGCGGCAGCCGTACTTGTTGTCATTCTTGGATTTGGTCACGGAATCGTTCACGTTGATCGCCGGGATCTTCAGGGTGCCGTCGCGCAGCATTTCCTGCAGGCGGTGAACGCCGGTGGTGGTTTCTTCGGTGACGCCGTGGCAGTTAGCGATGATCTGCGGATACTCTTTGTGCAGAAGTTCGGTCAGGTCGCCGCCGTCGTCCAGGATCATGTTGGGTTCCCAGCCGTCGACGTCTGCGCCAACGGTTTTGTGCAGGCACCACTCGTATTCTTCATCGGTTTCACCTTTCCAGGCGAAAACAGGAATGCCCTGAGCCGCGATGGCTGCAGCGGCCTGATCCTGAGTAGAGAAAATGTTGCACGAAGACCAGCGCACGTTCGCGCCCAGCTCGACCAGTGTTTCGATCAGCACGGCGGTCTGAATGGTCATGTGAATACAGCCCATGATGTTGGCGCCTTTCAGCGGCTGCTCGGCTTTGTATTTTTCACGCAGTTTCATCAGTGCGGGCATTTCGCCTTCGGCGATCTGAATCTCTTTGCGGCCCCAATCGGCGAGGGCAATATCGTGTACTTTGTAATCGTCGAAGTTGCTCATAGGTGTTCTCCGGTTTGTTCTGTTTAGGCGCATGAGATTGTTCATGCGCCTGAAAATGGTTTAGATGCCGGCAGCGTCTTTGAGTGCAGCGGCGCGGTCGGTCTTTTCCCAAGGGAAGGCGGTGAAGGTTTTACCGCCAACGGTCATTTCGTATGGGTCACGGCCAAAGTGGCCGTAAGCTGCGGTTTCCCGGTACATCGGGTGCAGCAGGTCGAGCATGTTGGTGATGGCGTAGGGGCGCAGATCGAAGTGTGCGCGTACCAGATCAACGATTTTCTCATCGCTGAGCTTGCCGGTGCCGAAGGTGTTCAGCGAGATAGAGGTAGGTTGCGCCACGCCGATGGCGTAAGACACCTGAATCTCGCATTTGTCGGCGAGACCCGCAGCAACGATGTTCTTGGCAACGTAACGGCCAGCGTAAGCGGCAGAACGGTCAACCTTCGACGGGTCTTTGCCAGAGAAAGCGCCGCCACCGTGGCGCGCCATGCCGCCGTAGGTGTCTACGATGATTTTACGGCCGGTCAGGCCGCAGTCGCCTACCGGGCCGCCGATCACGAATTTGCCGGTCGGGTTGATGTGGAACTGGGTGTCTTTGTGCAGCAGCTCTGCCGGCAGAGTGTGCTTGACGATCAGCTCCATCACGGCTTCTTTCAGGTCTGCCTGGCTGACGTCCGGATCGTGCTGAGTGGACAGTACAATCGCGTCAATACCGACCACTTTACCGTTTTCGTAGCGGCAGGTTACCTGGCTCTTGGCATCCGGGCGTAGCCACGGCAGCAATCCGCTTTTACGGGCCTCAGCCTGGCGCTGCACCAAGCGGTGCGAGAAGGTAATCGGTGCAGGCATCAGCACGTCGGTTTCATTGCTGGCGTAGCCGAACATCAGGCCTTGGTCGCCGGCGCCTTGATCTTCCGGCTTCTGGCGGTCAACGCCTTGGGCGATTTCGACTGATTGTTTGCCGATAATGTTGATCACGCCACAGGTGTCGCCGTCAAAGCCAACGTCTGAAGACGTGTAGCCAATGTCTTTGATCACGCCACGAACCAGATCTTCCAGATCAACCCAGGCGCTGGTGGTGATTTCACCGCCGACAATGGCAACACCGGTCTTTACCATGGTTTCACAGGCAACGCGGGCGTGCGGGTCGTCGGTCAGGATGGTGTCCAGAACCGCATCAGAAATTTGATCCGCCAGTTTGTCCGGGTGGCCTTCAGAGACCGATTCGGAGGTAAAGATGTTGTAGTCAGACATACGTGTGTCCTCTGTGAGCGTTGTCAAATTCGTACCGGCACTGTCAGGGATGACCTACCGGCTCTTTTTGTGTTTTCGGGGTGTAAGTATTAGTACTTACTTCTATATCAATTTTTTTAGATATTCCGTGATCTGCGTGCGTTTTAGGCTCTTTTTGTGGTTTTCCAGAACTCTCGAACCTGAATCTGGAAGCCGTTTCGCAAGCCGATAAATAATTGTTCGCCCGCGTTGAGCCCGGCGTCGGCGGCCCAGGCGGTCAGTTCTTCGGGCTCGAAGCCTAGCCAAAGATCGCCGCAGTTTTCTTTGGCCCAGTCCTGATCGTGGCTGCAGAGGTCACTGATAATGAAACAGCCGCCGTTGTTCATCAGGGCGGCGGCATCCAGAAAGATGTCCGCCGGGCTGGGCACATGGTGCAGCACCATGTTGGCCACAATCAGGTCAAACGCATCACCGCTGGCCAGTACGGTATCGGTGACGCCTTCTATCAAATCAACGTTGTTCAGCCGTTCTTCAATGCACGTTCGGGTCGCCTTGGCGAGCATGTCTTTGCTGTTGTCCAGCCCGACTACGTGCTCGAAAAGCTCTGATAAAACAGGCAGAAAGCCACCTTCGCCCGGACCAATCTCCAATACGCTCTGCCAGTTCTGTTGGCTCACTCGTTTGCGAATCAGCTCCGCTGTCGGGTCGGCATACAGATCAAACGCGGCAATCAATTCCTGCTGTTCCCGAAACTGCGCCGAGTGGCGTGAGAAAAACGCCTGCGACTGCTCGGCCCTCTGTGCCCGAATCGCCTCGATTTTTTCGCTAAGCGCGATGGGCAGAGGCACCCGGTCTACCGTTGCAAATATCTGCCGAATGGCTTGGTCCGCCAGTTTCACGCTGTCCAGGTGCAGCGGGCGGCGGTAAAAAATAGCGTTGCCTTCTCGCTGAGGTTCCAGCAAACCGGCTTTGTGCATCACCTTCAGATGGTGGCTCATGCCGGACTGGCGCATATCGAACAGCTGGCTCAGCTCTAGCACCCCGAACGTATCCCGGCGCAGCACCCGCAGAATCTCAAGGCGCAAAGGATCCCCGCTTGCTTTGAAGATCGGTGCCAGAGCCTCTATCGATGAGGTTTCAGGTGCGTGCGTGTTGAGTGATGTCATGGCGAAAGAGTGTAGGGGGCTTGGGCGGATCGATCAATAGGCATATCAAATTTTTTTGATATAGATTTATTCTTGTCTGAAATTTGCCCCCGGATACCCTAATCGGCGAAAATACGCGCCTTCTTTTTGAGCATTTTTTGCAGCTTGAAGTCTTGTCCTGAAAAACACTGGAGAATTGTCAATGCCGTCTCGTAAAGATCTCGCCAACGCCATACGCGCGCTGAGCATGGATGCGGTTCAGAAAGCCAAATCCGGCCACCCGGGTGCGCCCATGGGAATGGCAGATATCGCCGAGGTACTGTGGAACGATTACCTGAGCCATAACCCGGCTAACCCGCAATGGGCTAACCGTGACCGCTTTATCTTGTCTAACGGCCATGGCTCCATGCTGCAGTACTCCTTGCTGCACCTGAGCGGGTACGACGTATCGATTGATGACATCAAGAACTTCCGTCAGCTGCATTCGAAAACGCCGGGGCACCCCGAATACGGGTATACCCCGGGCGTAGAAACCACGACAGGTCCGCTGGGGCAGGGCATTGCGAATGCGGTTGGTTTCGCCTTGGCCGAGAAAGCAATGGCGGCTCAGTTTAACCGCCCGGGCCACGACATTGTTGACCATTACACCTACGCATTCCTGGGTGACGGCTGCCTGATGGAAGGTATTTCCCACGAAGTGTCGTCTTTGGCCGGTACTCTGGGCTTGGGCAAGCTGGTGTTTTTCTACGACGACAACGGCATCTCCATCGATGGCGAAGTGGAAGGCTGGTTCACTGACAATACTCCGCAGCGTTTTGAATCATACGGCTGGCAAGTTATTCCGAACGTTGACGGTCACGATGCAGACGCTGTTCGTGCCGCTCTTGAAGCTGCGCGTGCGAACACCGAGCAGCCGACCTTGATCTGCTGCAAAACCATCATCGGCTTCGGTTCGCCGAACAAGCAGGGTAAAGAAGATTGTCACGGTGCTCCGCTGGGCGACGACGAAATTACTCTGACCCGCGAAGCGTTGGGATGGAAGCACGGTGCGTTTGAGGTTCCTGACGACATCTACGCGGCTTGGAACGGCAAAGAGAAAGGGGCAGCGGCTGAAAACGCCTGGAATGAAAAATTCGCGGCCTACGAAAAAGCCGAGCCGGAACTGGCTGCTGAATTCAAGCGCCGTATGGCTGGCGAGCTGCCTGCTGATTTCGCTGAAAAGGCTCAGGCTTACATTCAGGAATGCCAGGACAAAGGCGACACCATCGCCTCCCGCAAGGCTTCCCAGAATGCCTTGAACGCCTATGGTCCCATGCTGCCGGAACTGATGGGCGGCTCTGCCGACCTGGCCGGTTCCAACCTGACCATCTGGTCTGGCTGTAAAGGCGTGACCAAAGACGACGCCTCCGGCAACTACATCTATTACGGTGTGCGCGAGTTTGGCATGGCCGCCATCATGAACGGCATGGCCCTGCACGGTGGCTTTGTTCCGTACGGAGCCACCTTCCTGATCTTCATGGAGTACTGCCGTAACGCCGTGCGTATGGCGGCACTGATGAAGCAGCGCTCCATCTTTGTATTTACCCACGACTCCATCGGTCTGGGCGAAGACGGCCCCACGCACCAGCCCATCGAACAGCTGGCCAGCCTGCGCACCACGCCGAACATGAGCACCTGGCGCCCGGCCGATGCCGTTGAATCCGCGGTAGCGTGGAAGTCTGCTCTTGAGCGTAACGACGGCCCGACGGCCATGGTGTTCTCTCGTCAAGGACTGCCGCATCAAGACCGTAACGCCGAGCAGTTGACGAACGTGGCCAAAGGTGGCTACGTGCTGTCTGACAGCGAAGGCACACCGGAGCTGATCCTGATTGCCACCGGCTCCGAGGTCGGTCTGGCACAAGACGTTGCTGGCAAGCTGCGCGAGCAGGGTAAAGCCGTACGTGTGGTGTCCATGCCTTCTACCGACGTATTCGATGCTCAGAGCGCTGAATACAAGCAGCAAGTTCTGCCGCTGGAAGTGACTAACCGCATCGCCATCGAAGCCAGCATCGCAGACTACTGGTACAAGTACGTTGGCCTGGACGGACGGGTTGTCGGCATGACCACCTTTGGTGAGTCTGCGCCGGCTGGCGAGCTGTTCAAGGAATTCGGCTTCACCGCTGAAAACATCTTGGAAGTGGCTGCTGAACTGCTGGACGCTTGATGAGCAACTCAAAGCCTTATCGGATTGCTATCAACGGGTACGGCCGTATTGGCCAGTGCGTGTTGCGGGCATTGTATGAGAACGGCTTTCGCGACCACCTTCAGGTGGTCGCGATTAACGAGTTGTCAGACATCGACACCATTGCACATCTGACCAAATACGATTCCACCCACGGGCGGCTCAACGGAAAGGTGGCGGTGGAAGGCGATGACCTGATTGTGAACGGTGATCGCATCCGAGTCCTCCGTCACCCGGACCCGGATGATTTACCCTGGCGCTTGCTGGACGTGGACTTGGTGCTCGAATGTTCGGGCTCCTTCACTGATCGAGCGACCGCAGAAAAGCATATCGCCTCAGGGGCCAAGAAGTTGCTGTTCTCGCAGCCGGGCGAAGCCGATGTAGACCGTACTGTGGTTTACGGCATCAACGATCAGGCGTTAACGCAAGATGAAGTGATTGTGGCCGCCGGCTCCTGCACCACCAATTGCCTGGTGCCGGTGATCAAAGTGCTGGATGACGCTTTCGGAGTGGAGCAGGGTAGCACCACCACCATTCATGCCGCGATGAACGACCAGCCCGTGATTGATGCCTATCACCATAAGGATTTGCGCCGCACCCGAAGCGCTCTCCATAACATGGTGCCCGTTGATACCGGGTTAGCGCGCGGTATCGAGAGGCTAATGCCGCACATGGAAGGCCGTTTCAGCTCGGTGGCCATTCGCGTGCCAACGCTCAACGTGTCGGCCATCGACATGGTGGTGAATGTACGTGAACGCACCGATGTAACGGCTGTAAACCAGCTCCTGAAAAGCGTTGCTGAAGGCCCCCTTGCTGGCATCCTTGACTATACTGATGAGTTGCTGGCGAGTTCCGACTTCAACCACGATTCCCATTCGGGGGTGGTTGATGGCGGACAAACACGAGTGACCGGCGGCACCATGGTAAAGGTGCTGTGCTGGTTTGATAACGAATGGGGTTTTGCCAACCGAATGCTGAATGTCAGCCAGGCCTGGCTAAGCAAACCCTGATCTCCAGATAGATACGACTGAATCCATAACTACGGACCTTGATTATGGCCATCAAAAAAATGACTGACCTGAACCTCGCCGGCAAGCGGGTTCTGATTCGTGAAGACCTGAACGTACCGGTAAAAGACGGCAAAGTCTCCAGCGATGCCCGCATCCGTGCCTCACTGCCCACCATCAAAGCAGCGAAAGACGCCGGCGCGAAAGTCATGCTGATGTCCCACCTCGGCCGCCCGGAAGAAGGCGTGTACGACGAAGCCTCTTCCATGAAACCGGTCGCCGACCACCTGTCCACCATGTTGGGGCAGGACGTACGACTGATTAAAGACTACCTCGACGGCGTTGAAGTGGCCGATGGCGAAGTCGTTCTGTTCGAAAACGTGCGCTTCAACAAAGGCGAAAAGAAGGACAACGAAGACCTGGCCAAACAGTATGCGGCTCTGTGCGACATCTACGTGATGGACGCCTTCGGCACCGCACACCGCGCCCAGGCTTCTACCCACGGCGTGGCCAAGTTTGCCCCCGAAGCCTGCGCCGGCCCGCTGCTGGCAGCTGAGCTGGACGCACTGGGTAAAGCGCTGGATAACCCGGCCAAGCCGGTTGTAGCCATCGTTGGCGGCTCCAAAGTCTCCACCAAGCTGGACGTACTGAACGCACTGGAAAAAGTGTGTGACCAGATCATCGTAGGCGGCGGCATCGCCAACACCTTCCTGGCGGCCGCCGGCCATCCGGTTGGAAAATCCCTGTGTGAGCATGACCTGATCGACACCGCGAAAGACATCGCCAGCCGCGTGGAAATCCCGCTGCCGGTTGACGTAGTGGTTGCCAGCGAATTCGCCGAAACCGCCACCGCAACGGTTCGCAACATCGCCGACGTAACCGCCGACGACATGATCCTCGACGTAGGTCCGGAGACTGCCGGCCAGTTCGCTGAGTTGCTGAAGAGCGCCAAAACCATTCTGTGGAACGGCCCGGTTGGTGTATTCGAATTCGACCAGTTCGGCAACGGCACCAAAGCCCTCGCCGAAGCCATCGCCCAAAGCGACGCTTTCTCACTGGCCGGCGGCGGAGACACTGTAGCAGCCGTTGACAAATACGATATAGCTGACAAGATCTCCTACATCTCAACAGGCGGCGGTGCCTTCCTGGAATTCGTAGAAGGCAAAACCCTGCCGGCAGTCGCTGTACTGGAAGAAAGAGGCGCCTGATTTTAGTCAGAACTGAAAAAAGGACAGCATAGAAAAAAGTAAGAATCGCAAGGAGAGTGCGGTAGATCTTTTGCGGAATGTCGAAGGCCAAGGAAGGCCTGAGAGAAGCGCACATGGATGTGCTCGTAGCGGTTCTGCAAAAGATCTACCGCGCTCTCCGCCGCAGACTCCTAAGCCAACAATCAGGCAGGGAGTCTGCGAAAACAGAATCCCAACATCAAAAGTTAACGAAGGAGACAACCCATGGCCCTGATATCGCTGCGGCAACTTCTGGACCACGCCGCCGAGCATGGTTACGGTGTGCCAGCCTTTAACGTAAACAACCTCGAGCAAATGCGCGCCATTATGGAAGCTGCCGACAAAACCGACTCCCCGGTTATTGTTCAGGCCTCTGCCGGTGCCCGTAAATACGCCGGTGCCCCCTTCCTGCGCCACCTGATCCTGGCTGCCATCGAAGAATGGCCGCACATCCCGGTGGTCATGCACCAGGACCACGGCACCAGCCCGGCCGTATGCCAGCGCTCCATCCAGCTTGGCTTCAGCTCCGTTATGATGGACGGTTCACTGGGTGAAGACGGCAAAACCCCGACCAGCTACGAATACAACGTAGACGTAACCCGTCGCACAGTAGAAATGGCGCACGCTTGCGGTGTTTCCGTAGAAGGCGAACTGGGCTGCCTGGGCTCTCTGGAAACTGGCCAAGCCGGTGAAGAAGACGGCATTGGCGCCGAAGGCACTCTGGACATGGAACAGATGCTGACCGATCCGGAAGAAGCAGCCGACTTCGTGGCGAAAACCCACGTAGACGCACTGGCCATCGCCATCGGTACCAGCCACGGTGCCTACAAGTTCACCCGTCCGCCGACTGGGGACATCCTGGCGATCGAGCAGATCAAAAAGATCCACGCGCGCATCCCGGACACCCACCTGGTCATGCACGGCTCCAGCTCCGTACCCCAGGAATGGCTGAAAGTAATCAACGAATTCGGCGGAGAAATCCCGGAAACCTACGGTGTACCGGTTGAAGAAATCGTTGAAGGCATCAAGCACGGCGTGCGTAAAGTGAACATCGACACCGATTTGCGTTTGGCAAGCACCGGTGCGGTTCGTCGCTTCATGGCGCAGAACCCGGCCGAGTTTGACCCGCGTAAATTCCTGAAGGCCACCATGGTAGCGATGACCGACATTTGTGTTGCACGCTACGAAGCCTTCGGCTGTGCCGGCCAGGCTAGCAAAATTAAACCTTTGAACCTTGAACAAATGTTCGAGCGTTACGAGGCAGGCGAGCTGGACCCAAAGGTTAAGTAAGCTGTCTGCGAAAAGCCCCCGTAATTCGGGGGCTTTTTTTGTGATGTGTGATGGCAACAGACTCATTGCTTCGGAGTGAAGCCGTATAGTTTTGAGCCGTCGCGCGCCCAGGGCGAGGGTGCGTCTGTGTCCCTTGCCGTGACTTTCAAAAAAAAAACAATAGATTGGCATGGTATCCAGAAATGAATCCGGGGGTTCTACCGACTGGTCGTCTGTGGTTTTTGATCCTGCTTTTATGGCGGGTCTGGAGCGCATGGCGGCGAAGCGTTTTGTACAGCCCGGGCTGAAGGACGAAGCTGTCACCGCCATGATTGAGGTGCTAAGTGAAGATCACTGGCATTGCCTCCAGAGCTTCAGCGGGAAAAGTCAGCCTTCCACATTTGCCTATGCCATTGCCGGCCGCGCCATGGAAGACTTTGCGCGCCGTCGTTTTGGCCGCCCGCGCCCGCCTGCCTGGTTGCAGGAGCTAGGGCATGCATGGGTGAAACTTTGGCATATGCTATGTCTGGAGCGCCAGTGGCCGGAAACGATCGTAGCCCGTCTCGCAAACGATTTTCAGGAAGGTTTGGTCAAGCAGATCGTCCGCACCATCAAAGAAAGAATCCCTCGTTGCGGTGAACCCGGTTTCGCCGAGTGCTGCGCCACCGAACTGGGCCTAGAGCAGCTACCAGACGATCAGGGTGCTTCTCTCCACGCCAGTCTTCGACGTGCTCAGCGTTCGCGAGCACTGGCGCTGTTGGGCCAGTTATTAGGGCATTCTGGAGCATCGCAAGAGATGTGTCCGTCTCATACCGAAGAGACGCTGGATAATATCGATACCCTGCTATCCCTCAGCGAAGACGACCGTTTGTTGCTTTCACTTAGTTATGAAGACGGTCTGTCGAGCCGCAGGATCGCCGAACTACTTGATACCAGTCCGGCTACGGTCCAGCGACGCTTGCAGGGTATTCGAGCTGAGCTTCATAGGGTGTTGCGGCAACTGGGTCTAGACGGAGTCATCGCGACTGATTTGGAGAGTGATTTTGGTTAATAGCACCGAGAAAGCGGTCATACAGGCATTGCTAAAGAAGCAGCCGCCGGCGCTATGCGGCCAGCCGTTGTTTGCGACATTTGAGAATGAGGATGCCATCCTGGCGGCTTTTGCGGACAAGCGGTTGAACCCGGAACAGGAGCAAGCAGTTAAACGGGCCCTGTCCGCCAACCCATTGCTACGCCAGCAGTGGCAGGCTGTACGTGAAGCTCAGACAGGTCAGCCTGCCGTTGGTCGCTCATGGTCGAAGCACGGCCTGGCGCTTGGAGGCGTTGGCATGGTCGCGAGTCTCGCTCTTCTTGTTGTGCTGGTCTGGACAAGCAAAGAGCCAGAACCTCAATTGGCCGCAAAACGGGAACTCCGCGCCCCGGTCAATGTGGCTTCGGCGCCTGACCATGCGTTTCAGCCGGTGCCACCCGGTGCCTGGGGTACGTTTCTGAAAGCGTATGCGGGGGAGGTATACTCTGCCGTGCCGCTGGATAAGACCTCGCAGCTGTTTTCGGAACTTGCAGAGCAACTTCGTACTCTGGAATCAACCGTGTGCCAGGCCGGGGGCAACCCAGATGCTGAAGACGTCTTGTCGGCACAGTTCCCGTGGGCTTTGTTGGCGAAACGCTTCAATCGGGAACTGGAACCGCTCACCCCGGAAAATGAAGCCGGGTGGTGCCGGCTTGGCGCAACGCTGAAGCAAAAAGCTCAGCAGGTACTTACCAGGAGTGGGCCACAATCCCCTGTGTCCGAAGACTGATTTGCTGTTTTGGATGAGGCAGTTTTTTCTCCTGTCCGTCAAAGAAGGAAACACGTTCGAAATGGAGCTTCTCATGAAAGTAGTACAGTATGTCTCACTTGGATTCGTGGCGGGAATCCTGTTATCTGCTTGCGCAGCGGAACCGGTCGTAGGTCCACCCGCGGCAGAAAATGAAATAGCCGTTTCGCTGCACCATCAGGCAAAGATGGTCGCGTCCCGTATGCAGGCGGGCAGAAGCGTATCAGGCTATCAGCGCCCCTATCCCGAGCAGGTGAAGACTTCACGGGATCGCTTTGAGTCCGTTGAACAAAATCCGGTCCATCGGGTGTTGGAAACGCCGGTTTCCACGTTCTCATCGGACGTGGATACTGCCTCTTACAGTTTTTCCCGGAGACGGCTGTCGGCAGGCCAGCTGCCTGAGCCACAAGCTATCCGTTTGGAAGAATGGCTAAACTACTTCGATTATGATTACCCCACCCCTGAGAACGCGGAACAACCATTCAAGCCGACTGTAGTGGTCACCGACTCCCCATGGAAGGCAGATAATAAACTGTTGCATATCGGCATTCAGGGCTACGAACTGCCGCCAACAACTCGGCCCCGGGCGAACCTGGTGTTCCTGCTCGACGTGTCCGGCAGTATGAGCGCTGAGGACAAACTGCCCCTGCTCAAGCAATCCCTGACCATGATGCTAAACGATATGCCCGACGACGATACCGTGGCCATCGTGGTCTATGCGGGCGCCTCGGGTGTGGTGTTGCCCCCGACGCCGGTGAAGGAAAAAGCAAAAATCCTGATGGCGTTGAACCAGCTGCAAGCGGGCGGTTCCACCGCCGGAGGTGAGGGTATCCAGCTCGCCTACCAGCTTGCGGAAGCGAACTTCGATGAGAAGGCCGTCAACCGGGTACTGCTCGCCACGGATGGCGATTTCAACGTCGGCATGACAGATCGTGACGCCCTGGAAGGCCTGATCGCCCGCAAGCGGCAACAAGGCATCTACCTGTCCGTGCTGGGGTTTGGCGCTGGCAACTACAACGATCACCTGATGCAGACGCTGGCGCAGAATGGCAATGGCGTAGCGGCTTACATTGATAACTTGAACGAAGCCCGAAAGGTGCTGGTCACGGAAGCCACTTCCTCCCTGTTTCCGATTGCCGAAGACCTGAAGATCCAGCTGGAATTTAATCCCGCCACCGTTGAGGAATACCGTCTACTGGGTTATGAGACCCGGGCCCTGAAGCGGGAAGACTTCAATAACGATGCGGTCGACGCCGGAGATATTGGCGCCGGGCACAGTGTCACTGCCATCTATGAGATTACTCCGGTAGGTGGCACACCGCTAATTTCGCCTACCCGATATGAAACGGAACCGTCGAAGCCGAGGGCGGAAAAGGCTGATGAGTTCGCATTCCTGAAGCTTCGCTACAAGCTGCCGGGCGAGAAAGCGTCCAAACACCTGGAAACTCCGATTCCGGCACACAATACGGCAGTCGATGAGGCACTGCGTCACCAGGAAACCGCATTCGCTACTGCGGTAGCGGGCGCCGGGCAATTGTTGAGTGGGAGTAAGTACACCGGCGACTGGACGCTGGACGATGCGATTACCCTGGCACAAGGCAACCGAGGTGATGATATGTACGGTTACCGGGCCGAGTTTGTTCAGTTGCTGCGCCTTGCCAAGGGACTGGATTGATTCTTTCGACAGGAGGCTCAGCGGTAGTTGGCATTGGGATTGCTCAGAAGGTCTGAGGATATTCTTGGCGCAATGTAGCTAGATATTCGTCAGTAAATTGTCATTCCCCCCCCCAGTTGGGCGGGTGACAGAGGCTATCCAGCTAGCTACGCTTTCTTCTAACAATGTTAAGGATGATAAATGAGAAATTTGCTTTTTGCTGCTCTGTCTCTCGTCGTGTCCTTCAAAGCCCACGCACAAACGTACCCGTTGGCATGTGAGGTTATCGGCTATGCATACAGCTATGAGAAAGAAGTTTTCTATCAATCGCCAAAAGTGCACTTTTGGTACGAAAGTGTCGATAGGTGCACTTTTGAGGGGCCAAACCACTATGCGTTGGTTGAATGGCGATCGTTTTTTGAAAGCGAAGTTCAGGATAGTTATAGGTACACAATGGGAGTAACAACGGACTGTGGATGCAGCGGTAAACGCGCATCGGGAGTGGCTCGCCGTTTCCAGGATGCCAAGAAAGAGTTTGTGAGACGTGGCTTCAAGGTAGAGCACCTCAAAGGGTTTTATCCTGATAATAGAGAAATAAGTTCTGGAGCGCCGTCAGGCACAGTGCTATTACAATATTAATTTTTATCCGGTCAGAGTTCTCTTGGAAAATGAAAACCCGGTTTTGGATTGGTCAATGGAGAGAGGAAATAGCTATGAAATGGTATGTAAAAAGTAGTGTTGTCGGAATTTGCCTGTTGGCGGGAATGCATGCGGCACCTGCCAGTGCCCGCGGGCCCGGATATATGTTTTGTGAAGCTGAGTACCGGGCAATGTCGGGAGATGGTGCCGAGGGGTACGTATCAAAAGTTTTCCATGTTTCCGAATTTTATGATGACGAGGTCAGCGAAAGCTTTGAAAAATACGTAGACGCTGAGTATGCGCCGGATTATGCGCCCTATCGATTTACTTGTGAATATAACCTGTTTGACACAAAAAGGGCGGCAAAGGATGCAAGGAACGATGTTCTCTCCGATTGGCGGTCTAGCGGGTATAGAGTTAATAAAGTGAGGTGGGGGTTTTAATATATTAATGGTTTGTTAATTTGGGGGGGTAATAAGAGCATGCTGTACAAGCCTTATTTTATTTTGTTTTTGATTTTTTTGCTAGGGTTGACGGGCTGCACAACAAGGGGGCAGTACTACCCGGATAAAGTATATTATGACGGTCATTACACGGAATATTCAGAGCCTGAAAGCGATAAAAAATTTGATCGTTATGACTTAGATGTTAGTTATAAGGTGAAAAGTGATGAGCTTTGGCTTTATGTTGATCCGGTTGATGTTTATCGACAAGATTTTGCTCAATATGCCTATGGCAAGCGGCGTTATTACAAAAAGCATTACGTTGACCCCGATCTTCCTACCTGTATTTCTTTTACTATTCTTGTGATACCTATTCTGATTGGTAACGAGGAATGGCGCAGGGAATGTTTTGGTATGTATATCTGGGATGATCGAACAGAAGCTTTAGGTAAGAAAAAAGTGGGGACGGCATCTAATCAAAAGATATCTGAGCGAAAATATCGTGATCAAGATGGAAGAGTCATATTAGAAGTATTTGCAGATGGAAAGCGGATTAGATCATCCAATTTGATCGGGTTTAAGGGTTCGCAAAAGGGGGCACTTGGCTACAAGCTGGACTGGATTGACTTTGGAAAACTGGACGAGCGCTCTAGCCTGACTTTGAAAGTGACTAATAATCGGGCGGGAAAGGCTCTGGTTGAAAGGCTGGGGGTAAGTAGGAAAGATTCTGAACTCTTGGTTTTTAAAAGCAAGTATGACGGTGCCGCAGCATTTATGTATGTTTGCGAACAATGTGATAGGAATATGAAGTATTTAAAATATTATGACCATAGACATAAAATCTGGGTGACCAATGTATTCGGTTATAAGGGGAGTGATGCCCCGTCTAGAATTGAGGGCTGCCTACAAGAACGGTTTGGTAGAAAAGGGCGTGGCTATGGACACACATACGTTAAGACCGTAGAAAGAAATACTCGAAGTTCAACCTCAAGAGTGTTGGCAGACTACATCGATTACTATAAGCCAGATTTAGAATATGTAGAAGTTGATGGCTGGGTCAGTGGCAGTGTTTCGAATAGGTTTCGCGAACCGAGAGCCAAGGATCTGAATGCTTGTTCAAAAGCAAAAGGGTTAGATCTGATTTTCTACTGATGTTAGGCATTGCATACTATGAGAACTTTGATGGGTGTGCTTCTCAGGAGTTGGGCAAGCATGCTTGGATCGAAATCGAATAGGATCACTGAACACTTCAACACCAAGTTCAGGTACGAGTTCCAATATATGACGGAAGTTGAAATGGATTTGGAACATGGAGGTAGAAGAGCATGGGCACGTAAACCAATAATAGAAATGATGGTTATGCTGCTGGTATGCTTTCTCTGGCAGCCAGTGGCTACGGCTGACCCTGATCTTCTAACATTCGCCAATGATAAGGAAAGCTGTGCCAAGGCTCGGGTGCTTTTGGAGGAAGCAGGGACGAAGTTGGATCTACGCAAAGTCATTGCCTACCGGGGCAGCCCAGTTTGCTACCAGCACTTCAAACAGCAGGGCGTGCCTTGGCCGGAATCGGCGAAAGAGCTCGGGATTGGGCCTTTGCACGTGGCAGTGAAATACAACAATCGAAGAATGGTGACGTGGTTGATTCAACAAAACCCTGATCTATTGAGCAGCCAGGATAAAGAAGGCCGGCGCCCCCTGCTTTATTCCCAGGACGATGCCATGGTGAAGTTTTTGCTGGAACATGGCGCAACACCACCGGAAAAATGGGACAAGTAAATTCAGGGCGGGATTGATTTAAGCGATGGTCCGTAATGGATGGTGAAAAACGAAGGCAAATTTCGGTAACGGCGACGAACCTAAGCCAACTGGACATGCAACCGGGACAACGTTTGGCGCTTCGCTATGTCGTCATGCAGCGGTTACGTTCTGATGGATCGGGTGTCTTGTACCTGGCCACGGAGCGAGCAACGGGTGAGGAAGCGCATGTTCATGTTCTGCATCCCAGGGAATGATTGGTCTTTGCGATGGCAAAAGATCGGGTTGCTTTGCCTAGTGTTCGCGCTTCTCGCTTCACGGGTAGATGCGGCAGCCTATGAAGTGGAAAGCAAGGTTTTACCAGAATCTGTCGGTTTCTCCGACTTCCCCGTAGAAACGTCTCGCCAAACCTTGCAGAGAGTGGATTTCGACAGCCATCCGGATGCCATCAGTTTCAGGAGTCGATTCAACGCTTTGGTGGGGCGTCCCGCCAATTTTGCTGGCCATTACCTTCTGTTGTTTTGGGGCTGTGGCACAGAGTGCCAGCACTTTTCCATCGTGGATGTTAGAACGGGCCAGGTCTTCATGAATGAAGCCTGGTCAGCGTCATTGGGCCTTTGCTTCCGGGCAGATAGCGCTTTGTTGATAACGAATCCTGGCGCGAGCGAGTGGATGAGAATGGAGAGCCGCTATTACCAGTGGGATGGCAAACAGCTAAACCCGTTGGGGCGTGGATCGATGCCGGTGTTGGAATACTGTGATAGTGCCTCATAATCAAGCCGGATGTAGTAGCTTATGATCCCATGTATCGGGTGCAAGAAACCCCTGATGTTTCCTCTGGATCGGAGTGGGAAGGTAGGGTGCAATAACTGCGGTACCAAAATGTTCTGGTCACCATCTCGCGGTCTTCACCCTCTGAGCAATTATGAGGCCGTTACCCGAGTTGAGGATCTTTCAATTGAGCTGCCTTGTCCCTCCTGCGATGGACGACTCGCGCTCCGAGACTCTTTGAATAAAGAAAGAAAATTCCGCTGCTCCGGATGCAACGCTGTTTTTCATTGGTCGCCCCAGATAGGGGTCAGCTTGCCCAACAACAACGACCGGCAAGAGGGCCAGCCAGGAAAAAACGCGCCTGAATCCAGTGATGATATCGGAAAAATGCCGTGTCCAGGGTGTGCAAAACATCTTGAATTTTCTGTCAAAGATGATGCCTGTATTAGATGCAGCTGTGGTCTCTGCTTGCATTGGGCCGCGCAATCAGGGCTGAAACTGGCGGAAAAACATGGCGAAAAACAAGTGCTCATTGAGGGCAAATGCTATGAGTTGCCTGAGTTTGGTACATACACACCTTTGAGCGGCCTTAAACGCAGCAGTGAGGGCGGGCTGGCTAAGTTTCTTGGTGGGTTGGTAGCGGCTCTGCTCATCGCCCTGGCCGGTTTGTTGCTGCTTTGGGACTTGGCAGAATTAAGGAAAGTTGCCGGATTCTCGTTGCTTGCTGCCATCGCTGGCGGGTTTGCGACTGTGGTGCATAGCAAGCAAAAAAGATGGCTTAGATCCGGTGCCTGGGGCGGCATATTGCTTGTGTTAAACCCGCTGACGGTCGCTTTTCTGAACGCTCAGGACTTTGGCGATCTTTCGGCGTCTTTCTGGGCGCAGCTTTCCTCGGGATCAGATCACGAGGTGGCCGGTTCTGAACATAGAGGGGGCACTCAAGCTGGAGGGAATGGGATCAGAACCGGGGGCACCGACCGCAAAAAAGTAAACAAGCCGCTATCGTTAGATGACAACTTCCGGGTAGTGAAACGCTTTCCTGCTTCCTCTGGCTCCTCTGGAGGGCATATAGAATGGGCCGAAGCGGGCGACGACATCCTTCTCCATATTCGTCGGGGTGATCTGGGTACACTAAAGGTGGGCATCGTTGATTTGTCGGGTTATACCGAGGTGTATAGCTATGCCAGTAGCGATGGAAGGAGAATTGCAGCCAACAGCTACGCCGCTTCCGGAGCAAGTGCCGTCTTTACCTCTCGCGACACAAGGGCTAATTCCTGGAACTATCATCAGTATCGTAACGGTTCACTGGTAACAACGGAAATATCGTCGCTGGTAAAGAACGATGATCGATACGGAGGACAAGGCTTGGGGATCTGGGAGTCCGGGAATGTAACGTGGGTTATTCATGCTTCGCCAGAAAAGCAAAGCGGGTATCCCTATGACAACAATGATTACTATGCACTGTTTGATATCAATAATCCGCGCAGTACGCGGCCGGTAACCTCAAGCCTGAGCGGCGATAAAATCCAGGAAAGAAAAGGGGAATGGATTCGTGATATTGGGAAATCCGGACTGCTTATCGGCTATGAGGACTACGATAGCATTAAGATAAACCAGGCTATGGTCTACCGTTTGCGTAAGGGAGGGATTAACGCCGAGCCCCTGCTGGATAGGGCCGCAGAAATCGAAACAGTACGCTCGGGTGGTAATACGGTAGCGATCTTTTATAAGCCTGAAAGCGGTACCGATGAGGTTATGCTCAAATACCATGACTCTAACGGGATTGGCCATTCAATGAGTTTCTCTCGTGAGGGTGGGGCTCAAATTCATGCAGTCGTGAGAGGTAAAGATGTTTACTTCTCACTTGGCAGCACCCGCATATACCAGCTAAATACTGCCTCGGGAGAAAAAACGCTATTTCGAAAGGCGTCTAAAAGCAGTTTTTGGATGGATAAAAATGATAACGGAGTTCTGGCGTTTTTCTATCGCGGATCAAATTCTGATAAACGTCTGCTTATTGGTTGTCCGGGTAACTTTCAAGAATATTACGGCAGCTGGCAATACGGGGCCCGATCCAGCGCTGCGGCAGCTTCCAATGAATCAGATATGGCGATAGGTCGGGATCTGGTCCTGCTGCCAAAATGGGAAGATGATTATCTTAATATCGGGATCGTCGAAATTCCCGAACACATTAAAACAGCCTGCTCCATCAGTGCCGCGTCCTATTAGAATTTAATCCGGGTCATGTGATCCACCTTTGTCGCGTCCGCTCTCTCAAGCGGCCCTTTTGTGCCTGGAGCCGTGGTGTTCCTTCCCTGGCGGGCGGCCGCGTCGCTGGTCGGGCATTGCATATCAAGTCCGCACATATCGTTTTCGTTCAAATAGACGGCTCCCTCATAAAAGCTGTATTTTTTGCCCTTGTAAATAATCCTGAGATCTTCCACCGCACCGCTGCTATTAGGAAGAATCACAAATCGGCCTTTCTCAAGAATATCGAATAAGAACTCCTTCAGAGCTTCGGTCTTTGCCGTTAATTTGAAAAGGGTGTCGTTGTAGTCTTTGCCGAATTTATCTTTTGAAAAAGCCGACACCGTATCGCCGTACACCCGGATCGAAATGATCGGTTGATCGCCATAGTAAGGTGAGCGGATTTTCAGCCCCTCCGATACCTTGAAGATCTGATCGTAGGCATAGGCGTTCGCCGAAAAAATCAGCAATAGAATCATTGCTGCTTTGATAAAGTGTTTCATATTTCATTTCTCCACGATTCAGAAAGATACCCTGTACCTATCTCTGGTGTTGTTTACTCAGGGCTGTTGTGGCGGATCAATTTCGGGATCGTTGTCCAGATTGTTCCAGTCGAACTCCCGCGAAAAGCCCTCTGTCATTATTCTGGAAGCGTCATCAGAGAGAGGGGGCGAGATGGTTTTGCATGTAATAAGGCACCCTTTTTCAAAGACCAGCTCCAGATAATCTTGCTCGTGTTGGCCAGGCTCCGGGCATAGGGTCAGCGCACCGGTGTAGTTAAGCGCGAGCTGGATATTCTCGTAGTGCCAATATCCCATGCCGGCATCGGTGGCTTCCACGCCATTGAGCGAGGGCAAGCTGTAGTCGCCAATGACCTCATCCAGCGTTGCATCCAGTTGGTCGCGAGTATTGGAAAGTGAGCGTTGCAAGCGCTTTCTGGCAGGGGGCGTATGGCTAACGCTCAGGTAATCGAGATATAGCTGTTCATCTGGGATATCAAAATGCGCGACAAAACCCGCCCAGTTCGAAGAATCTGTATTTTCGGGGTGAATACCGTGATCCCAGGGTGAGAAAAGATTCTGATCTACGCCAAGCAGGATGTAGCCTAAGCTCCTGAAGCGTACGCATTGTGTTGGTACTTGCCTTGTCATGCCTCGTGCTCTTTGGCTGGCCACAGTGTGCGAGGGATTTATAGGGAAAGTTTTACCTTATAACGGAATCGGCAGAAACGGAATACCGCTTCTCATCGTATAATTATCTGATCTGGTGAGTGCTCCCATGAGTGCACCGGCGAACACTAGCGCTGCACACGTGCTTTAATTTGATCGCGTGCGCCAACAAATTGATTAAACGTGATTGGAGCCTGCGGCATGATTACGTGTGATCAGCACGACTACATAGAAATAGCATGCATGTACCGGTACCCGATAAAACTCACGCTGAAGTCAGGCACAGTGATCGAAGGTGTCGGGCTTGATACCGCGTTTGATGAGAACCGAAACGAATGCATCAAGTTTGATGAAAATGGCGTTGTTAGCCTGGTGGCAACTGATACCATCGCATCGCTCGAAGCGCGTGTGGATAACCCGCATTTTCAGCGTGTTTCTTTTATCTAGTTTGGGCGTATGCTTGAGGCATGACGCTTTATCCACTAAACACAAAAACTAGCAGGTGATTGATATGGCCGGCGGTTGGACTCGAGACGGAGCCGTACAAGATCAGATAGATGCCACGATTGAAGATGCAGTCGAACAAGCGCGTAGCAACCTTCACTCTGGAGAAAGTGCTGAGTTCTGTATCGAGTGTGATGAACCCATCCTGGAAGCAAGGCGCGAAGCCATTCCCGGTGTACAGCTGTGCGTCGCTTGCCAGTCAAAACTGGAGGCGAAAGACAGTAGTACCGGCGGTATTAATCGGCGTGGCAGTAAAGACAGCCAGCTGAGGTAAGTCAGCTGGCCAGTTCGATTAGTTAGAAGTGCCCCTGCGCTTTTCCATCTCATTGCGGTACTGGCCGCCCAGATCTTCTTTCTGCTGATCGGTCAGTACCTTGCCGCCCATCTGGAACACTTCCTGTTCTTCCTCCTCCAGGTGATGGCTGACAAGGTGTTGCAGCTCCTTGAATAGCTGGAGCCATTGAGGGCTGGAATAATCGGTTTGTTCAAGCTGCTCGATGCATTCATCAATGTCGTGATGCTCGGCAACGCTGTGGCGGGCTTTGTCCTGGGTTTGTTCGTGTTGCATCAGGTGGGCGTAGAAATGCTTTTCTTCAGCCGCCGCGTGTTCCGTCAGTTCGGTTTTGAGCTGTGCGAACCCCTGCCGGCGAACTTGCTCATCACCTGAGGTGTCGGCCAGTTGCTCCAATAATTCCCGTTGTACGTCGTGATCTTGTCTCAACGCTTCGAACACGTCCACTATGGTTCTCCTTATCAGATTGAACACTGAGGAAAGTGTAGAACACAATCGGGTAGGCTGTATTTCTGCTTGTTAATCTAGGTTTTACGCCCCAGTTTTTCCAGCGCCATCAGCGTGTCGGTGTAATTCACCATGCGGTTGAGATATTCCGGTGACAGTCGCTGCATTTCGGCAATAGCCCGGCTGACCAGTCGATGGGCATTCATTGGACCGGCATCTTGAGGGATATCTTCGATGGCGTGTTGAATGCGTTCTTGAAGGGCTTGCACGCCGTGGTCAGCCGTTGCGCGGGCCATGGCTTTTAACGGTTGCGGGTTCTCTGGTGTGGCTTGTGAACCTTCAAACTCTTGCTCTTCCTCTGCTCCGAAAATCAGTTGTTCGATCGGGGAGCGGGGCGCTTGTGCCGGAGTGTTTCCTGCGGCTTGATTGAGTTTGTCGATCAACTCGAGCAGGGGAGAGCGAGAACGGGGCTCCGCCTCCGAAGATTGCTCGGCCTGTTCCCGCTCTGTGGTTTGTAACTCAGCGACGGCCTGCTCCAGTTTGTGCCAATGGGCGCTGCCCTGAAGGCCTTTCGCACGCAGGCGTTGTTCCAGTGTCGCTAAATAGTGAAAGCGCACCGGATCTATTTGGTCAGCGCCGGCGGCTTGCAGGGGAGCAAGCAGAGACGATTCAGCCAGGCCAGACATCAGATTTCGGTGTCCGGTTGAGAGTCGGCTGCGGGGCTGCTTGAAGCTCGGGGCACAGTGCTGATTTCCACCCGCCGGTTCTGGGCGCGGGATTCCGCATCTACATTCGGCACGGCAGGGTGATGCGGGCCAAACGCGGCCGCAAAAACACGATCGTTCGGCAGCCCCAATTCCATCAGCGTGCGGGTCACGGTGAGCGCACGCTGCGCTGACAGTCCCCAGTTGTCCTGATACCGGTTGCCCCGGTGCATCGGCAAGTCATCGGTAAAGCCGCTGACCATCAACAATTCATCGTGCTGGGTCAGATAGGTTTTCAGCGGGGTCACCAGCGATTCCAACACCTCAACACCATCGGCTTGCAGTTGATCCGAGTTCAACTGGAACAGCACGTTGCCGCTGATGCCAATGCGGCCATTACTGAAAGTCACCAAACCTTTGGTGAGCGGATCTTCCAGCGCTTGTTCCAATGCAATACGACGCTCTTCTTCGGCTTCCCGCTTGGCTTTTTCTTCCGCCAGAGACTGGCTGAGTTCCAGTTGCACCCCAATGACCCACACCAGTATCAGCACCAGAATGCCCACCAAAGCCGCCATCAGGTCCGAGAAAATGGCCCAGATCGGCGTGGACTGCTGTTCGCTGTCCTCCAGATGCTCCATCACTCGGCTCCGCTGGTTTCAAGCTCGCCGCGGCGAAGGGCTGCTGCGGCATCAATAACATCCTTTTGGGAGCTGACGGACAGGTCAATCACTTCGCGGGCTTGGGCCACGTAATAGGCCAGTTGCTCGTCGTGGCGGTTGCTGGCGGTATCCAAGGCTTTCTGGATGTTGCCGAGACTGTCTTGAAGCTGCTCGTTGGATGCACTGAACAGTTCGACCGCCTTGAGGAAGGCCTCGCTGAGCGCACCCACTTCCTGACTGCTGCCAGTGAGGTCTTCACCCAGTTTGCTGAGCTGCTGGCTTTGTTCCCCCATCAACAGGTTGAAACGTTCGCTGATGTCCGAGAGCGTATCGCCGGCACCGCTGATCAGCGAATCCACCGCCTGGCGTTGGCTGTCGGCATTGCTGCGTTGGGATTCCAGCAGAGTGTCCAGCTCTTGCACCAAGCGCTGGCGCTCTTCCAGTAACTGGTTTTCCCGCTCGCTGTTGCGGGCCATCTCGGATTGCAGCTGGGCAATCACCTGCGCCGCCGCTTTCGGTGTTTCCGAGGCCGTTTCGATTAAGCGGGTCATGGGCGCTTCCAGCCCCGAACCCAGCTCTGTCAGGTGTTTGGTCACGGTGGCTTCCAGCTGCGCCAACCGGTTGTGCGCGGCGTCGCCACGGGCGACTTCTTGTTCGTGCAGCGTCGTAAGCTGCTCGGTGATGCGGTTGATCAGTGTATCCAAACCTTGCTGCTGTTGGCTGGCAATCCCGGCGCTCTCGTTTCGGAACTGCGTTTGGTATTCCTGAAAGGTGTTCTGCAAACCGGCCAGTTGCTGCTGAGTGGTGGCCGCCCACTGCTCATGGAGCTTTCCAGCGCTGGACTGCAAGTTGGTCATGGCGTCGGCGACAATCGGTTCAATCCGTTCTGCGGTCACGCGCGTGCTGGACTCCAGTGCTTTTTCCAGCGATTCAGCCACGGAGTCTGCCAGCGACTGGTAGTGACTGCCCACCGTACTGTGGAATTCCTGCTGGTTTTGGGTCAGGGATTGTTCCAGTTGTTGGCCCAGTTGCTCCATTCGGGCCGTCATGCTTTCCATGGCTGAGGCCATTTGCGGCAGAGCTTCGGCTTGCGACTCCAGCGCATTGAACGCTTGCTGGCGCTGGTAGTCTGCGGACAGATGGTGCAAGCGCTGGCGCAGGGTGTTGTCCAGTTGGCGGGAAACCTGTAACCGTTCACGTCGGCTCAGGGTAGAGGCCAGCCCCAGCATGGCGGAAGCTGCCACACCGGCAATGGAGGTGCCAAAGGCCAGGCTGAGCCCGGCAATGGGCGCGGCCAAGGCGCTGCGAATGGCGCTCAGCTCGGTGCTGCCATCCAGGGCCGACGCGGCACCGCTCAACGTCACGATCATGCCGGCAAAGGTGCCCAGCAAACCGAGCATCACTAGAAGGCCAACCAGATAAGGGGTAAATTGCGGGCTGGGCAGGGCCGCAAAATGACCGTCAATGCGCCGCTGCACGGCAAACTGTACTTGCTCCGGCAGGCCGCCTAGCCACCCCGACAGTTGCTCGCGGTTCTCTGGAGTCGTAGTCAGTTTATCGGCCAGCTTTCGGGTGGTGCTGCGAAAGCCCATCAACTCCACAAAGCCCAGCGTATACACCACGGCAATGATCATAGTGACAGACAGCGCCAGCAGGTCGGAATGGATGAAACGCTGGCCAATCCAGCCGGTTACCGCCAAACCGGTAACGAATGCGAGAAAGAAGAAAAGTCTGCTCATGGAGAGTGATTTACCTCGTTGTGGCAGGCCTCTAGTAACCCCAATACCGGCTCCAGCCGAACATCCAGTTCAGCGAGTAAAAGATTCTGCGCGTCTTCGCAGTAACGGTGGAGCCAGTCATCCGGCGTGTGGCCGGTTTTAGGGGGTGAATCAGAGGAGGGTTGCAGGCTGTGGAATCGCTGTTCCAGAACCTTGGAAATATGAGAAAAACACTGGCTGGTGTAGCTGGCCATGGTGTGGTCGAAAACCGAATCCAGTTCCGCCAGGCGAGCAAGATCTTGGTTGTGCTCTTTCATCGCCTTGCGCACTTTGTCCCGGAGTTGGCGGCTGGAGGCCGCCACCTTGCGCTGCAGCACCAGCCAGGCATTCAGGTAGGTTTCGGCTGTGACACTATCGCTGGCTTCGACTTCCTCACCGTAGCGTCCGATTTTGCGCCGCAATGCCCGCCGGATGTTGCTCAACTCTTTAGTCAGTTGCTCGAAAACCGCCTCCTGATTCATGCCGGGCTGGCGGCTTCGAAACGCGGTCGCCGCATCCAATGACATGGTGTCGCCAAGCCCGAATAAACGGCTCAGTCGCTCGGCGAAGCAGGGCAGGTTGTGAGGTTTTCGAGGTGCATCGCCGGTGGCCAGAAGCTGCAACAGCCGGGCATGAGTACTGCCGGATTGTACAGAGGCCATTGGATCCATAGGCGGCGCACCGGGTCAGGGTATCGGAAGAATAACGAACGAATATTTATTAAAGTTCGCTATTCTACTGCCTAACCGGGCCGAATCATAATGGTTACCTAAACCGCTGCATCGGTTTGTGGTTCGGCCCTGGATTCCGGCGCCGACCGCCGCCACGCTATCAGGAAAATACATAACCCGGCCAGCGCCGTGGCAGCGCCGACGTATCCGGTGGATTGCCAGCCAAATCCTGCGGTGATAGCCAGCCCTCCCAGCCAAGGGCCCAGAGCATTGGCCAGATTAAAGGCAGCGTGATGAGAGGCGGCCGCCAGTGTTTGAGCGCCAGCGGCCACATCCATCAGATGAGTCTGCAGTGCCGGCCCCAGCGCAACCATCAACGCAGTCAGGAAACAGGCGGTCAATAATGCGGGTAGGTAGCTGGTGGTTGATGGAAACACACTTAGGATAACGGCACTGAAAATCAGCACCACGCCTACGGCGCGAAATTGCAGGCGATCAAACAGCCAGCCCCCGAGAAGATTGCCAACAAAACCGCCCAGCCCGAACACCACCAGGGCAACGGGAATCCAGCTTTCATCAACCTGAGTGACTTGCAGCAAGGTGGGAGCCAGGTAGCTGAACACGGCGAACATGCCAGCGAATCCGATGGAGCCAATGGCCAGTGCAAGCCAGATGTCTGGCTTGTTGAAGGCTCGAAGTTCGCTCAGAGCGCTGTGTCGTTGCTCGCTCGGATCTTTCGGCAGCAATAAGGCCACCAGCACGACTGTTAACAGGGAAATGGCGCCAACGAAGCCGAACGCATAGCGCCAGTCCATGGATTGCCCTAGCACAGTTGCCAGGGGATTACCAATCAATAGCGCCAGAGATAGCCCCATCATCACCTGGCTAACAGCTTTTGCCCGATGGTCCGGTGATACCAGTGACGCGGCGACTAAGGCGGCAACCCCGAAATAGGCGCCATGAGGAAGGCCGGAAACAAAACGAAAGAACAAAAGCGTTTGGTAGTTGCTGGCCAAAGCACTGGCAACATTACCCAGGGCGTAGAAGATCATTAGAAGAATCAACAGTTGGCGCCGGAATAGCTGGGCGCCAAGAATGGCTAGCAAGGGAGCGCCTACCACAACCCCCAAGGCATAGGTCGAGATCAGGTGGCCTACTTGCGGTTCGGAGATACCAAGATCTGCCGCGACGTTCGGCATCAGACCCATGATGGCAAATTCGCCAGTACCGATACCAAATCCGCCCATGGCCAGCGCAAAAACGATTAAGAACGTAGAAAACCCGGAGGGTGGGGTGTGAGTTGGGGCGCGCATTCTGGCCTCTTGGACAGGTTGAATTGGAAAGGGGCGATGGCCGCACGCTCATCGCCCCGATGTCTTACCGGTGTTGCTCTACGTCCTCTGCGGAAACCGGCGGCGCATCGTTGCCCCAGCGCGTGCGCATAAACGTAAGCAGGTTGGCAATCTGGTCGTTGTTTAGCTGCCAACCGTATCCGGGCATGATTCGTTGAGTGTGTCCCGGGCCACTGACCGGCGTGGTTGTGCCGTTTAGAACAACGCGGATGGCGGAGCTCGGATTCCGGGAATCCACCGTGGGGTTGCTGGCAAGCGCAGGTGTTACGCCCTCAAACCCGTCACCGTTCTGGCCATGACAGGTCGAACAGTATTCGTTGTACAACTCGGCGCCATTGAGGGTTGGTTGCTCAACGTTGGTGACAAATGTTTCCGGTGATGGCGACAGTGATTTCAGGTACACGCCAATTGCCATCAGATCCTCATCGGTCAAATGCTGAGTGCTGTGGCTGACCACTTCCCCCATCGAGCCCGATACCGTTATCTGGCCCGCCATACCTGTTTTCAGAAGATCGGCAATTTGTTGTGCCGAGAGGGTGCCAATACCATTATGTCGGTCGCCTCTCAGACTGGTTGCCCACCAGCCATCCAGCTCGGCACCGGCAAGGAATGCGTCACCTTTTTCGGTGAGTGCTTTTTCCTGAAACCCAATGCCTCTTGGGGTGTGGCACGAACCACAGTGCCCGGGGCCTTGCACCAGATAGGCGCCACGGTTCCATTGCTCTGACTGGGCTGGATCTTTTTGAAAGACGCCCTCTTCAAGAAATGCGCTTTGCCAGATATTCAGGGGCCAACGCATGTTCAGCGGCCAGGGGATATCCGGCGCGGTGTTTTCCTGGTGTACCGGCTGCACGGCATTCAAGAAATAGGCGTACAGGGCGGCAACATCGTCGTCCGTCATCTTGCTGTAGCTTGGGTACGGCATTGCCGGATACAGAGGGCCGTTGGGCGATTCACCCTTGCGGAGGGCGGCATCGAACTGCTCGAGACTGTAGTGACCAATCCCGGTTTTCGGGTCCGGCGTGATGTTGGTTGTGTAGATCTCGCCGACCGGCGTGGGCATAGCCAGCCCCCCGGCGAAGGGCTTGCCTCCGGGCTTGGTATGGCAGGCCACGCAGTCACTGGCGCGGGCCAGATATTCACCTTTCTCGATCAGGTCCGCATCCGCCGCCAATAACGGGGTGCTGAACAGGCCAACGGTGATGGCCAATGCTCTTGATATAGACATGCTCAAATCTCCTGACCGGTCAGTTCGTTCACAGCACGCCAGGCTTCATCAATCGCTGCGTGCATGTAGGGGCTCCAGGCCGCATCTGAATTGGCAATAGAGATTTGACCATGGCGCTGGCGTGCCTGATGGATGGTGCGCTCGGTGGATTCTTCCGTATCAAACAGGCTGGTTTCTTCATAGCTGTAGCCGTGAGACCAGCGATTGATGGTAATGGCCTCAATCAATCCGTCCAGATCGCCCGGAGACAGGTTGAGGATTGCCGAAAGCTGAGCGCGGATTTCCTGCTCCATTTCCGCGAAAGAGCGACCCAGCAATTCGGCTCGGCCCATGCGTAATTGCTGGCGCACGTCCAGGCCGGTATTGGCCGCGGTGGGCACTTGAACCATGTGAACGACGATCGGCTCTTCCGGGCCTTTGGCGTGCTGGTAACCGCCCATGTTGACCGGGTAATCGAGTTTTACCAAGCTGTAGGGGGCTGTTGGGGAATACAGCGAATGCACCCCGACTTTCTTGAAAGCATGCCAGTTTTTCAACACGACCTTGCTGTAAACCAGTGGTGCTTTCACGTTTTGGTGCAGCGCCTCTTTCTGGGCTGCTGGCAGGGAAGGCACCATGGATGGAATCATCATGTTGTAACAGGCAAGAATGCACTGGCGCCCCTGCACGCGATGCAACACCCCGTCCTGCAGATAGCCAATGTCGACCGGGCCGTCGGGGTTGTCCAGCCGGACCACGGTGCTGTTCAGGCGCAGCCGGGTTTTACTGCTGGCGAGGTCCAGTTTGTGATAATCGAATTTAGCCATCACCACGTCTTCCATGGTGTTGCCGCTGGCAGTTTCGGGAATAAGATCCCGTACCAGTAGCCGAGCGACGGACGCGTTACCATCCGGGAAGTGGTAGATGTACGGCTCGTTCAGTTCTGCTTCCACTTCTTCGCCCGGTTCGGGCAGCCCCATGGCGGTGAAGCCCGGATAGCCGACTTCATGGGCGTCGATGGCCGCTATGGAATCGATACCATAGCCATAAAATTCGGTGCTGGTGGAGCGGAAATACAGCAAAGCGCTATCGCTAAGCCCGGCAATGTTCTTCAGAAAGTCCAGATAGCTGATCGTACTAAGGTATTCCACCTTGTCGTCAACAGACATCTCTTGCAGATAGTGTGGCGGGTTGATGTGCAGCGTCAGCAAAGCCTGAATGTCACTCTCCGGCAGAGGGAAATCCCGGATGTATTCCTCCAGAGAGCGCGCATTGAGCAGGTCTGGCCGAAGATCGTCTGCAACACCCATCTCAGGGCTACCGCCAACTACTTTGTCGACCCCGAAATGAGCCTTATCGAAGAACACACCCCGGCTCATGCCCTGTCGATAGTAGTAGTCCTGGTCGAAATATCGTTTGAACTTTTCAATATCCACATTCAGGGATTCGAGCAGCGAATTCACCTGTTCGCTGAACAGGGCTTCCGGAGACTGAAAGGATTCGCTTCCGCCGTAGGTGAGAAGCGTATTGTCACCCACGTGAAACTCGTTGCGTTTGGCATGGCCGCCAAAATCATCATGGTTATCCAGGATCAGAATGGAGGCATCTGGATGACGCTGGCGGTAATACCAGGCAGCCGCCAGGCCGCTGATGCCCGCACCCACCACAACGAGGTCGTAGGTTTCTTTAACCGCTAATCCGCCAAGGGCGAATCGGTGGCCTTCGCGAGCCAGCTTGTGAGCAGCTTCAAAGGAGCCCGGGTGGTTTCCCCGCATGCCTGTGCGTAAGGGAGGGTACAAATACTCCGCCGCCGGATTTGCTCTGAGCATGCTGAGGGGTGTCATGCTGGCGGCGATTGTAAGCGCCACACCATTTAAAAAGTCCCGGCGGGAAATAGCCATCAAGTGTCTCCAAAAATACAACCAGGGTGGAAAAATACAACCAGGGTGGATGCGTGAGTAATGGTTGGGTTGCTAATGATAATTGCTTTTAGTCACGCGCGTTACCACGGTTTTTTCGGATACTTTTTCTCACTTTCGTCGCTTGGCTTAAAACATTTACAAAACGTAAGCAGAAGGAGCTTGCTAAATTGCCAGTTTGGGATTAAATTCCCATTATTGATTTTGGGAAAATAATCCCATATAAAGTTTTTTGTGACAAAGCTGAGCAAACAGGGGAATTGAGATGAATCGTAATGGACTTTCCGTAGCAGTGAAGATGATCGTGATGGGTGCGGTAGCTGGTTCTCTGATCGCGTGTGGCGGTTCTGGCTCTGGCAGCAGTTCATCTGCAAATGCCGGCCCTGAGGGGCGCAGCGTGGGTGCGGTTACCGGCTTTGGCAGTGTTTATGTCAATGGCACTCGGTTCAAAACTGATGGCACCGTATCCAGCAACGATGGCCTGGAACGGGAAGATCAGCTGCACAAAGGTATGGTGCTGAAAGTCAGCGGCAGCTGGAATGGTAAAGGAGAGGGCCAAGCCAGCGAGGTCGCCTACGACGACACGCTTCGCGGCCCACTTGCCGAAGCCAGTTGGGATAGCGCCGCTAAAACCGGTCACCTCACTCTACTGGGGCAAAATGTCGCCCTTGACGGCGAAACCGTATTCCGGGGCGCAGCGGTGGGTGATCTAGCTAAGAATCCGACGCATTACTGCGTGCGTGTGAGTGGCTGGCGTACCGATGACGGTCAGTTCCGTGCCAGTTATGTAGGCGCCAAGAAAATCGAGATTCGTTTTGATGATGGCAACGAAGCAGAACTTGAAGGCATTGTGGCGGGCCTTGATGCCACAGCGCAGACCTTCACCATCGGCGGTTACAGCGTGAACTACGAATTGGCCAGCGGCGACGACGACTTTGATCTGGCCGATCTCGAGAACGGCATGGCGGTTGAAGTTGAAGGTTACCTTCAGGGTGACGTATTGATGGCCAAAGAGATCGACAAAGAAGACGACCTGTTCGAAGACGACGACGAAGTTGAAATCTCGGGTGATGTCTTCGAATTCGATGAATCTGCCAGCACCTTTATGATCAACGGCGTGCAAGTGCAGTTCTCTGACGACACCGAATTCGACGACATGGACAGCGGTAACCTTCAGGACGGCACATACGTGAAGGTAGAAGGCGAGTTCCGTAACGGAGTCCTCATCGCCGAGGAGATCGAAGGTCAGGAAGGCGATGCTGAACTGAGTGGTGAAATTGAGGAATTCGATCGCGAGAACGAAATTCTGACCGTCAGTGGTGTCAAAGTCTGGTTGACCGACAACACGCTCATCGAAACCGATTCAGACAAGCGCCAAAGCCGGGAAGACGATCTGAACGCACTTCAGGTAGGCGATTACGTGGAAGTGGAAGGCCGCCAACGCAATACCGATGGCGGCTTCCTGGAAGCCTTTGCCATCGAGCGTGAAGACGATGACGAGGGTAATGTGGCAGAGATCGAAGGGCGTGTTGATGCGATTGGGGAAACTTCCCTCACCATCATGAACCTGGAGATTCTGTTCAATGGACACAGCGTGACGGGCATTAGCAAAGGTGACGAAGTAGAAGTTGAGTACACCCAGAACACAGGTGGTGACTTCGTACTGATCGGCGATCTGAGTGAATAATCGCTCAGATACGAAAGGGGCTGCCGAAAGGCAGCCCCTTCTGGCTTTCAGGCTAGCTATGGGAATACAATCCCAAACATGACGACACCCAATACCAATCCTCTCCACAAAGCGCTGTATCGCATCCTTCGACCTCTGGCCCGATTGCTGTTGCGCAATGGTATTCCGTTCAGCGAATTTGCTGATCTGGTGAAGCGTGCTTATGTGGAAGCGGCCCTTGAAGATTTTACCGATGGGCGACGCAAACCAACCGATTCCCGAGCCGCCGTGATGACGGGGCTCACCCGTAAAGAAGTAAAACGTCAGCGTGATTTGCTGGCCGGTGAACATTCCGGCTCTGAAGGCCGCTCCCACGCCAACCGCGCGTCCCGTGTGGTGTCTGGTTGGGTTCGGGATACTGCCTTTCAATCGGCTGATGGTCAGCCAGCCATGCTGCCCTTTGAAGGTGAAGGCAGCTTCACCGATCTGGTGCGCAAATACAGCGGCGATATGCCGCCTCGAGCCGTTCTGGACGAATTGTTTCGGGTAGGCGTTGTCTCCGCGGATGAACAAACCGGCAAACTGCACCTTCAGAAACGCGCCTACGTGCCCGCAGGCGACAGTGAAGAAATGCTGCAGATCTTCGGTGAAGACGTGTCGGATCTCGTCGCGACGATTGACCATAACCTTACCGACAGCCAGTTTGGCCGTGCGCCGCTGTTTCAAAGAACACTGACCTACGACAACATCCCCCCGGAAGTGATCGCACGCTGGCACCAGTTTGCGGCCGAGAGGTCGCAGCGATTGCTGGAAGAGCTGGACCAATGGCTGGCGCCGTATGACCAGGACCTTTCGCAACCTTCCTCCAGTCATTCAGGAGAGCGGGTGCGCACTGGTGTGGGGGTATTTTATTTTGAAGATCCGATTCAGGCGCGCAGCGCTGCGGATTCCACTTTATCTGATGACCATCACCAGCCTGAACCGCTGGCAGGAGACCCTAATGAATCCGGTATCCATTAAAAAACGCCTGACGCTGATATTCACTCCGATCACCCTCGGCATTCTGGCTGCTTGCGGTGGCGGCGGTGGTGGTACCAGCATTGCTGATGGTGGCATTCGAGGCACAGGCTCCAGCGTTGGCCCGGTATCGGGTTTTGGCAGCGTGTTTGTAAACGGCGTGAAGTTTGAAACCCGCGACATCGTCAATCAGCGTGTTGAGAGCAACGACGATATTTCGACCGAAGCCGACCTTGAAAAAGGCATGATTCTAAGGATCGAAGGGGAGTGGAACAAAGACGGTTCCGGCAAAGCCGAAGCGCTGAAGTACGACGACACCTTCCGCGGGCCGGTGACGGATGTTGTTTTGCCAGACAAAAGTGC
>Ga0208435_100051_pt1 | contig 42080 bp, 34 predicted proteins | sample 24_taG_FD_184097 | JGI IMG/M metagenome (GOLD analysis project Ga0208435, IMG submission 184097) | Marine viral communities from Cariaco Basin, Caribbean Sea - 24_WHOI_OMZ (SPAdes) (version 2) | ecosystem: Environmental > Aquatic > Marine > Oceanic | place: Caribbean Sea: Cariaco Basin...
CGTTAAAGCCGGATGCGCTCCGGAAGTTCTCATTACCGCAGCCCTTTGGCTCCTACGTGATGGAGAACGTGCTGTTCAAAATCTCGTTCCCGGCGGAGTTCCATGCCCAAACCGCGGCCGAGGCCGCAGTGAAACTTCACCAGGAAGTGAAAGACCGGCTCGATGAAATTGACCGCATCGAATTGACCACCCACGAATCGGCCATACGCATCATCTCCAAACAAGGTGAGCTGGCCAACCCTGCCGACCGGGATCACTGCTTGCAATACATGACCGCCGTGCCACTGATTTTTGGCAGCCTTACTGCCGAGCACTACGAAGACAGCTTTCACCAAGCCCACCCCGAGATCGACCGCCTGCGCGAAAAAATGCAGGTGATTGAGGATGAACGCTACACGCGGGAATATCTGGAGCCAGACAAGCGCTCCATCGCCAACGCAATTAAGGTGTTTTTCACCGATGGCAGCAGTACGGAAAAGATCGCGGTGGAATACCCGATTGGGCATCGGAGAAGGCGGGAGGAGGGTATGCCGTTGTTGGTAGAAAAATTCGAGAACTGCCTGAAGACTCGGTTCGTGCCACGTAAATGTGAGGCGATTATGGCCTGTTGCGAAGATCTAGGGGCGTTGGAGGTTATGCCGGTGCATGAGTTCTGCACAAAACTAGTGTAACTCAATTTGTTTTCGCGAATTTAAAGCATTCATGAACTCTGGATTTAGAAGTATAGGAAGCTAGCTATCATGAGCCGCAATTTAATTTTCAGTGCCTGCGAACCGGGGTTTTCTTTTGTCGAATTGGCGTCGAATTATTTTACATGGCTAACAATGTAGGATTTTTAAGGTGTTGAAAGTATGGGGTTTGTGGCTCTGGCCTGATATTTGCTCCATTTTAATGTGTGGTCAACGAGCATGGAGAGATATCACAATGAGAAAATTAGCGTTTACATTAGCAACCGGAATACTGATCAGTGGTGCGGCAAACTTGAATGCGGCGCCAATCCTCAATATTAGTAGTGAAGGCCTTGTGGCTTCACAAGCTGCTGAAACTGCTTTTTTAGGTACATTAGCTGCGGGTTTTTTGACTGAGACGTTTGATGCGGGTTATATAGTCGGTAGTCAGTCCTTAACGATTAATTCTGTAGCAGGCGTCGGTTCATTTACGATGAATACAGCTGGTTCAGGAGGGGATTGTGATGCTTCAGGGTATTCCTGTGCAGCCGGGCTAGCTGTATTGGATACGCCAAATAGTCCGTTTTCGGGGCGGTTTGACGTTTCCCCCGATAACTGGCTAGATAGCATGGATGCACAGAAGATGACGATCTCGCCTGTGGCTGGCTTTACCGCAATGGGCTTCTATATGACAGATCCTAACGATGCGGGCGGTCGCTTCTCAATTGGCGGGGTTGATTTCAGTTTTGCCGATATATTTGGGGCATCCTTAGGTAGTGGTGAAGTTTACTACTTGACGATATATGATTCCGAAGGCCTAGGTGACCTGAGTATTCATGCTAATGATGCAAGCGATGGATTTGGTTTAGATAATGTTACTGTGGGGAAGGTTCCAGAACCTGGCACTTTGGCATTATTTGGACTAGGATTGCTTGGATTAGGTGTTGCACGCAAGCGTCGCAATAGCTAAAGATGCTGAAGTTTCAGTGCCGCTCTTAGAGGCGGCACTGTCCCTTTTCGAGAGAATCGTTAAATTTTTAGATTTAGTGTCCAATATATGTGTATTTGACTAAACTCGATGAAATGAAAGATTGCTGTTAACGCATCGGATGCGTTTTAGTTTATAGGTAGTATCAAAAGGAGTTGACTTGGCCCACGTCAGGTTGTTCAGACACTATATCCACCTGCCTTTTGTAATTCTTGGCTTAATTGACTTTGCCGTCATATGCCTTGCTTTTTCACTGGCCGCGTTCTTCCGCTTTTTCGGGGAAATGGACTTCTTTGCGGAAAGTTTTCTCTTCGTTCTTCCTTCCATTCTTGTTTTCGCATTAGCCAATCTGATTGTCATGATCGCCCTCGGTGTGCACGAAGCCAGCGTTGAGGAAGGCATGTCCGGAATGATGCTGCGAACCATCATGGCGATGATTCTTGCTATACCCGTACATGGTTTTGCGTATTTTATTGCGGATGATTGGCTCTGGTATCTCGGTAACTTTGGAGTGCTCACCTCAGCCACTGTACTTTCGATTTTTTCGCTCGGCATTATTCGTGTTTTGTTCTTCGCAATGGTTGGCAGTGATGTGTTCAAGCGACGCGTTCTGGTGCTGGGCGCAGGGCGCAGGGCGAAACAGATGCTTGAAGACCTAACCACGCCCTTCAACCGGAAAGGTTTCAAGCTAGATGGCTTTGTACCGATGCCAGAAGAGCAGGTGCAAGTCGCCGAGGGGCATCTTCTCAATGTCCCCTTTACGCTTCACGACTATGTGTTACGCCATCCTGTGAGAGAAATTGTGGTCGCCGTGGATGACCGCCGGCGTGGGTTGCCAATGGAAGATCTTTTGGAATGCAAAATGGAAGGCGTTCAGATCATTGATGGTGCGAGTTTCTACGAACGGGAGTCCCGCAAAGTCGCGCTGGAGATGATTACGCGGGGCTGGCTTGTGTTTTCGGATGGCTTCACCGTTTCGTCTGTTTACGGTGTCGGGAAACGGGGGCTGGACATTCTGACGGCCTGTGCTTTGTTACTGGCCACTTTCCCGATCATGTTGCTGACTGCGCTTGCCATCAAAATAGAAGACGGATTGAGAGCGCCCGTGCTGTATAGCCAGGAGAGAGTAGGGCTGAACAATCGCGTTTTTCGTGTTTATAAATTTCGGTCTATGACTACCGATGCTGAAAAGAATGGCGCGGTCTGGGCGAAAAAGAATGACACGAGGGTTACGCGGGTGGGTGAATTTATCCGCAAAGTTCGGATCGACGAGCTGCCACAGATTTTCAACGTGCTCAACGGCACCATGGCCTTTGTTGGGCCACGCCCAGAGCGGCCCGTGTTTGTGGAGCAGCTCTCTGAGAGCATTCCCTTTTATTCGGAGCGACACCGCGTGAAGCCCGGTGTGACCGGGTGGGCACAATTGTGCTTTGCTTACGCAGATAACGAGGAAGATACCCGAGAAAAGCTCAGGTATGACCTATACTACATCAAGAATCAAAGCCTGCTTCTTGATCTTCTGGTTATTATTCAGACAGTCGAAGTGGTGTTGTTCAAGAAAGGATCAAGGTAGTTTCGGGATAAAGCTGTTCCCGGGACATGGAACGAAGCACGGACCTCAGACGCGAGGAAATAAGATGTCACGGAAGTATCTCACACAAGGGTTTTTTGTCTCTTTGTTGGCTGTAGCGTTGTTTTCCGGCTGTGCCGGCCCATCTGCCTCATCTCCCGAGAAGATTCAACGCGCGTTAACAGTTGAAACACGCGATAGTGTTGATCAGTACATCCTTGGAGCGACCGATGTCGTTCAGGTGTCGGTATGGCGAAACGAAGACTTGAGCATTGCCGTTCCCGTTCGGCCGGATGGTAAGATCTCGGTTCCTTTGGTTGGTGATGTGCAGGCCAGCGGGCGCACACCTGAGGAGTTGGCCAGTAATATCAAAGCATCACTTGCAGAATACATACGTGAACCTCAAGTCAGCGTTGTAGTCACTTCCATGGGTAGCCATGAATTTACCGACCGGGTGCGGGTAACTGGCGCGGTTCGTCAGCCCCTATCCGTGCCACATCGCAGTGGCATGACGGTTCTGGATGTCTTTCTAAGCGCTGGCGGAGCGAACGAGTTCGCGTCTTTGAATGATGCAATGCTTTACAGGAAACTAGACGGTGAGGTTGTCGCCATTCCGGTGAATGTTGATGACATCCTGAGTAAAGGTGAAGTAACCACCAATTACTCCATGCGCCCGGGAGATATCCTGACCATTCCTGAACGGCGGTTCTGATGGGCAGTTCCATCGGAACACTAAAGGTTAAGTAATATGGCTTTACCGCTCTCGCAGATACCGCAGGAAGTTATCAGAGAAGTTCGCAACCGAAAGTGGCTTGCGTTCTTCGCGTTCGTAGTCGTGAGTTTTGCAATTCTTGGCGCCGGTTTTTTGTGGCCGTACAAGTACCAGTCTGACGTCGTGATTTTTGTAGATGACAAAAATATTATCACTCCGCTGATGGAGGGGAGAGCTGTCACTACGGAGATAAGTGATCGCATATCGGCGGCTAAGGAACTTCTCCTTAGCCGTACCGTTATCGAAAAGGTCGCTACCGACTCGAGTATTTTTGGTGAAGCACCAGCTGATCAGGAATCTATCGAAAAACGGATTGCATACGTGCGATCAGGTGTCGCAGTGCGTCCGCGTGGAGATAGCTACTTTAGTATTGGTTTTAAATCTACATCTCAAATGGAGTCGTTCCGAACGGCTCAACGTTTAGCCCAGCTGTTTATCGAAGAAACAAAGAATAGAAAACGCGTTGAAAGTCGTGGCGCTTACGAATTTATAGACAAACAGGTTAAGGGGTACGAGCAGCAACTCGCCGATGCAGAGACTCGCCTGAAACAGTTTTTGTCGGAACACAATGACGGAACAGAAGAGCAGGGTAATGCTCGTATGGCTCAGCTTCGAAACCAATTGGAACTGGCGAAGCTAGAGCAAGAAGAACTCATTACCCGAACTGCCTCCCTGGAAGAGCAACTAGCAGGGGTTCGACCGACTATTCGGCAAGGTCGGAGCCAAGACAGCTACAGCGAGAGGATCCGAATTCTTGAAGAACGTTTGGACTCCCTAAGACTGCAGTACCACGACACCTACCCGGACATCGTTATTCTGCAAGAGCAACTTGCAGAGCTTAGAAAGCAGCAACGAGCAGCCGCACGTCGCCCGAATACTCGACGGAGTTTGTCCGGTGAAGATGCGGTGAACCCGCTCTATCAGGAGCTCAGTGCATCCCTCTCAACCACTCGGGCCGACATGGCTACGGTGAAGACCCGTATTGCCTCCCTCGAAAAGTTGATGGAAGAACAAACGCTCAGAATGGAGCGGATTCAAGCTAACAAAGCTCGTTATTCCGAGCTAACCCGGGATATGGAAGTAAACCGCGAGATATACGACGACTTACTGAAGCGTCGGGAAAAAGCGCGTGTCTCTATGCATTTGGATATTGAAGGGCAGGGTCTTAATTACCGAATTAACGAGCCCGCACAGTACCCTCGTGAACCCGCAGGCCCTAAGTTTTCAATGTTCGCGATTGCCGGATTGTTTTTGGGAATGGCTGCACCTTTCGGAGCGCTAGCTGGGATTCTCCAGGTTGATCCGCGCATAAGAGCTTCCAAACAGTTGGAAGATGATATTGGGCTTCCTGTGCTCATCGAAATTCCTAAAGTACGGACGCCTTATGAAAAGCGCCTCGACCGTAAAGTGACGCTGCTTGTGGGTGTTTTCGCGCTCTTGGCCGCCGTTATTTACATTGCGGTTGTCGTACTTGCTTATCTGGGAGTGGTTTGATGCCTGAACAAAGGAACCTGCAGCCCGAGATGCAGAAGCGCGACGAAGAAGATTCTCGTTTGCTGGTACCCAGTTCGCTTGAATTGGGGCCGGGTGCTGTCGATAAATATGTGATTAGCAAACAGATCGTCCGGATGCAGGAACCCCGAAAGTTAACACCGGATGACCTGGACGAACGGCGGGTAATATATCCGGAATCTCGTGACCGGGCCTTGGTCAACCGATTCCGGAATTTAAGAACCAAGCTGCTAGAGCTGTCCGGAGGAAACAACTTCACGCTGGTTGTCAGTGGTGCAAGCCCCGGTGCGGGCACTTCTTTCGTGGCACTAAACTTGGCGGCCGCCTTTGCCTTTGATCAGTCGAAAACTGCTTTGATCATCGACTGCAACCTTCGAGACCCATCTCTACACAGTACGCTGGATGTTATGCCGGAAACGGGATTAACCGACTTCCTTGATGATCCAGACTTTGATATCGCCCGAATTCTCTATCCCACCGGTATCCCTCGTCTACGTTTGATTCCTGCCGGAAGTCGGCGGGAGACTCCCGGCGAATTCTTCACCTCGTTTCGCATGAAACAATTTTTGCAGGCGGTTCGCCGACGTTATCCGGACCGCTTTATTGTGCTCGACACAGCGCCAATATCAGAATCGCCAGACGCACGCATTCTCACTGAGCTTTGTGATTACGCCATGCTTGTGGTGCCTCACGGCAAAATTACAGCCACTACTGCGGAAAATGCAGCAATGGCGTTCAATCCCGACAAATTCGTTGGAGCTGTGATCAATGGATAGGCCGCAGAACGTGAGGGTTCACCGTAGCATAGCCCCAATGATGTTGGTGTTGGCAGTGGCCGGTACATCGATGCCGAGTGCTCAGGCTCAAGTAGAACTTACCGGAGGTTTGGATACCAGGTATACCGACAACGCGAGCAAGGCAAGCCGAGATGAAGAGAGTGATCTCGAGTCTCGGGTATATATCAAAGCTGATTACACCACTGATCCAGGGCGTTGCAACGCGACATTTTCCGGAACACTGGGCTATTCAAACTGGTTGGACGGTACCTTTGATGACGAAGCCTATGGAGAGATGGACTTTCTTGGCGACTGCGAATTGGCCAATCAGCTGTACTGGGATGTGGCTAATACCCTTCGTGAAGTGACCCAGAGTAGCCGTTCAAGCGATACGCCGGATAACCGCACCCGGAAAAACGTTTTTAGCACCGGGCCAAGATACAACTGGCGAATTAACGAGACAAATTGGCTCACTCTTTCCACACGCTATGAGAACACCGAGTTTTCTGAAGGAGATACAAGCGACACGGAACGTTATCTGGGATCCGCCGCTTGGAACCATGCCTTCAGCAAAACCTTTAATGGTGGCGTGAGCGCCAACTATAGCCGTACCGAATACGATACCGGGGCAGAAGTTGACGTCAAAACCGTAAACCTAACGTTCAGCAGAAACTGGCCGACCATGGATGTGTCGGGAGCAATAGGCGTGAGTGAAATTGAAACCAAGGCAGGTAGTTCGACGCAATCCAGTGATGGTCTGGTGGGCGAACTGTCGATTCAACGGGCGCTTACACCCAGCTCGGATTGGTATCTACGTGCAGCTCACCAATTGACGGATAGAAGTTCGAACGTGGATTTTGTTTTCGAGAACTTCCAGTTCAGTTTAGAAGATTCCATTACCGTCGAAACGACGACCGTTTCGACGGGCTTTGACAATCGTTTCTCCAACGGCGCAACGCTGAATATCGAGTTTTATGGCAGCCAGTCGGACTATATCGATGACCCCGAACGAGAAGACGGCGGTGGCGTGAACTTCAGATACGGCCGTCCGATTGCAGAGCGCACCACAGGGCATATTGGGTTGGGGTATGACTACCTGACTTATTCCAGCGACGAGCTGGATGAACGAATTACACGGTTTGAAGTAGGGGCTGAGCATGAGGCCTCCAGAGATTTGAGCTTGACCGCAAAAGTCGGTCATCAAAATAAAGTCAGTGATGCGCCCATCAGTGAATATGACGAGAACTGGGTGTTGGTTGGTTTGGAATACCGATTCCGATAACACGCACAGGATGTGCGAGAGGCTTGAGCGATGACGCAGCGAATTCAAAATGCATTGACCATCGACGTGGAAGATTACTTTCAGGTTGCGGCGTTGGCGGAAGCCGTGGATTACGACGATTGGGCCAGCATGGAGTATCGCGTTGAAGCCAATACAGACCGAATCCTCAGTTTGTTTGACGAAGCCGGCGTAAAGGGCACATTTTTCACACTAGGCTGGGTGGCAGAGCGTTCTCCGGAAATGGTTAAGCGTATAGCAGCGGCGGGCCATGAAGTGGCTAGCCACGGCTACAGCCATCAGTTGATTTATAATCAAACACCAGACGTATTCCGCGAAGAAACCATCCGTTCGAAAAAGATTCTGGAAGACATAGTTCAGGCGCCTGTCACAGGCTACCGCGCAGCCAGTTACTCCATCACGAATGAGTCGCGATGGGCGCTGGATATTTTAGCCGAGCAAGGCTTCACCTGGGACTCATCAATCTTCCCGGTGCACCACGACCGATACGGCATGCCCGGCACCCCACGATGGCCGCACCGGCTAACAACCGATAACGGTTATGAGCTAGCGGAATTCCCACTTAGCACCCTGAAGTTTCCCGGTTATACCTTACCGATTGCGGGTGGCGGATATTTTCGCTTATTCCCGTATTGGTTTAGCAGGATGGGGCTGGGCTCAATAAACCGCCAAGGGAAACCTTTTGTCTTTTATCTCCATCCTTGGGAGGTAGACCCTGGACAACCTCGGCTTGACGTTAAATGGTTCTCGCGATTCCGTCATTACAATAATCTGGATGTGTGTGAGCAGCGATTAGCAACGTTGTTGTCAGATTTCCGGTTTACCACCATGAGCAAAGTTTTGGAAAACGAGGGAGTTCTTGACCGATCACTGAACACTCTGGGTTCAGACTCTGTAGCAGGGATAGCATGATGGTTGCAGTTTTCTGGTTGTCTTTCCTGTTGTTGCTATACATATACCTTGGCTATCCCATCTGCATCAAGCTGCTGGCGGCAGCGCGCCCTTTGCCAATAAACAAGAGCGGTGCTTATCTACCAAAAGTCTCGATACTGATAGCGGCCTACAATGAGGCTAAAGATATTGAGGCTACGCTCATGAACAAGCTGGCTTTGGACTATCCCAGGGAGCAATTGGAAATCCTGGTGGTTTCCGATGAGTCAGAGGACGGAACCGACGAGATTGTCCAGGCGGTTGCTGCGGATGCGCCTTTCCCGGTCAAACTGTTTCGTCAGGTACCCCGTCAGGGTAAAACCGCAGGGCTAAATATGCTCAAGCAGCATGCGGAGGGGGATATTCTGGCGTTTTCGGATGCCAACTCCGAATGGGATCAACAAGCCCTTAAAGCACTGGTGAGTAACTTCAACGACCCAGCGGTGGGATACGTAACCGGAAAAATGGTCTACGTGAACCCGGAGGGCGCCCTGATTGGCGACGGCTGTAGTGCTTACATGAAGTATGAGAACTGGCTCAGGGCACAGGAGACTCTGGTAGGCTCTGTGGTGGGCGTTGATGGTGGCATTGACGCCATGCGTAAAGAACTGCATTCCGAGCTGAATGCCGATCAGTTGCCGGATTTCGTGCAGCCACTCAAAGTGGTTGAGCAGGGGTACCGCGTTGTTTATGAACCTGGGGCGCTGCTCAAGGAAGAAGCATTAAGCGATGGGGGCAGTGAATTCAGCATGCGGGTGCGGGTTAGTCTTCGTGCGTTGTGGGCTCTGAAAGATATGAAGCGGCTGATGAACCCAGCCAATGATCCGCTTTTCGCTTGGCAGCTTATTTCCCACAAACTGCTTCGCTACGCGGCCTTTGCGCCCATGGTAACCCTTGCGATTGCAGCACTTTATCTTGCACCGGTGAAAGGGCTTTATGCATTAGCGGCAATTGGTTATGCACTGTTTCTCTATTTCGCGTGGGCGGGCTATCAAAAAGAGAGCCGGGGGCAATCGCTTTCTACCGTTTATGCCCTGCCTTACTACTTCGTGTTGTTAAACCTTGCGTCCTTTAAGGCATTTGTCGCCTTCTCCAAGGGCGAGAAGAAGGTTGTCTGGAACCCAAGGAAGGGATAATGGCATTGCCCAACCTGGAAGCCTTGCTGGAGCAGAAAAAACTCCCCGGGCTTGATGGATTTCGAATGGTTGCCGTGATGGCCGTGGTGCTGGCTCACTCAGGGGTAGGCACGCTGTTCTTTTCGGCACGCCATGGCGTGGCCGGCTTCTTCGTTCTGAGTGGGTTTTTGATTACTTGGCTCTTGCTAAAGGAACATGCCAAAACGGGAACCGTTTCATTCAGAAAGTTTTACATGCGACGGTCTCTTCGCATCTTCCCGGCTTATTACGCCTTCTTACTGGTATCGATTTCGTGGGATTTGTTCCGCGGTAATGACGACATCAAAGAAGCCATAGTCCCCGGCCTGTTCTATTTCATGAACTACCATAACGCGCTGGAGGGACATTCGTCGTCGTCCATTGCGCATGTGTGGTCTCTGGCCATTGAAGAGCAGTTCTATCTGATCTGGCCGATGCTTTTCGTATTTCTGATGAGGCGCGGCCGGGAGTACGCGGTTGCTTTCCTGATTATTGCCAGTTTGGTTGTATTGGCCTGGCGCTCCTATTCCTATACCTACCTCGAATACGGACCATCCTACGCCTACAACGCGTTTGATACGCGTTTTGATAATCTGGCTCTGGGATGCCTTTTGGCGTTTCTGGCGCAAAAGCCGCGTTGGCTGTCTGTGTTCAATAGCATCAGCAGCCGGTTCTGGATGCCTTTTATCCCCTTGGGCCTGTTGTTCCTGTCAAAAGAGTACGGCAGCGGCGATTATGCCTACGGCCCGGCGTTTACGGTTGATGCGTTGCTACTCTCGATTCTATTGTTGCAATTGATCAGGCTCAGCTCAGGGGCTGTCTGGGGCTGGTTGAATCACCCTGTGTCGGTCTATCTCGGAGTTATATCCTACCCGATCTATCTTTGGCATGTATGGGGCCTTCAGGCCGGCGACAAACTGAATTTTCTCCCCGAATGGTTACAGCTCCTGGCTGGCGTGATTCTCAGTGGTGTGCTTGCCTCAGCGTCTTACCATTTTCTCGAAAAACGATTCCTGCGATTAAAGCACCGCTATGAGGTAGTGGGAGCAAAGCCTGGACGCTCACCGAAGGCGGGTAATCCATCCGGAATGGAGAGCCTCGCGGCCAGGGAGCGTTCCAGTTGAAGGTATTGCACCTGATTGATAGTGGCGGCCTGTACGGCGCAGAGCGAATGCTGTTGGCTCTGGTAGCAGAACAAATTAAGAAGGGGCTGGAGCCCACGATTCTTAGTGCTGGCGCCCCTACAATAAAAGAAAAACCCTTGGAAATCGAAGCTAGGCGGTTAGGCTTGCCAGTGATTGGCTGGCGAATGAGACCGGGACTGAATGTTACAGAAAGCCGAAAAATTCTGAATTGGGCAATCACTAATGGTTACGATTTATTGCACTCCCACGGCTTCAAATTCAACGTCTTGCTCGGTAGCTATCCAAAATCCCTAAGACGAATTCCAATGGTAGCAACCGTCCACGGTTATGTGCATGCCAAAAGATTTACGAAAATCTGGCTCTATGAGTTATTAGATCGATTTTCGATTTGCCTTTTACAAGGAGTTGCTCTTGTCGGAGAGGCCATGAAAAAAGAGCTACCTCCCCTACTATCCACAAGCAAAAAGATAAAGGTTATACCAAACGGATTGGATATAAATTTAATTAAGCTCCAGGCTAACCAGCCAATTGAAAGGCCAATTGAAAAATTCATAGCAAATCATTCGCCAGTGTTGTTGGGTGTTGGACGTTTGTCGCATGAGAAAGGGTTTGATCGGTTGGTGGAGGCTTTTCAAGTAGTGTGTGGGAAATTTGAAAATCCGGGACTAATCATTGTAGGTGAGGGCGATCAACGAGTTAACCTGGAGGCAAGAATAAGTGACCTTAAGATGCAAGATAAAGTTCTATTGCCAGGTTATTGCTTCAATGTGCCTGGCCTTCAACGAAGGTCAGATCTCGTTGTAATGCCTTCTCTTACCGAAGGATTGCCTATAACACTGTTGGAAGCGATGTCCGTTGGGGTTCCTATACTGGTATCACCTGTTGGCGACATGCCGTCTGTTCTGGGTTACGGTGCGGGTGGTTATATTTTGCCAGAAACCTGTAACGCACAGAATCTCGGAGCGCACATAATTGATGCTTTGAGCGGATTGCAGAGTGGCAGTAAGACAGACTGGTCGCTGAAGAAAGTTATCAGTGATTATTCTTCGGAAACAATGGAGAGAGCTTATAGAGAGCTATATAAATCCATTATGGACTATTGATTCCCACATGCCCTTAGGCTTTCAACCTGGGTTAAAGATTTATCTGGTCAGAGAACGAAATGTCGAGATTAAATAAGCTGTTTTTTAAGTACCTGGTATACTGTCCTGTCCTGCTAATTCGACGAGAGTGGATTTTCGGATATTTATCCAGGTTAAAGAAATCTCAATATTACTCAAAGAATGAGCTTAATCAGATCCAGCTAAATAAGCTGAACAAGCTTCTAAAACATGCCAGAGAAACGGTGCCCTATTATAAAGACCTTCCTGTTGATGAGCTGGAATCACTAGAGGATTTGAAGAATATTCCTTTCTTGGAGAAAAGTGAGCTCCGTGATAGTGCTCATCAACTGCACTCGACTAGAGTTGGGTTGAGGCCCAGACCAAAAACCACCGGAGGTTCCACCGGGGCTGCAGTTACTTTACGTAAAAGCGCAGATGGAATGGCGCAAGAGTTGGCTGCAACTTGGAGGGGGTATTCATGGGCAGGGATAGACATTGGTGATAAACAAGCACGATTTTGGGGGGTTCCCCATGGCAAAAAAGATAAGTTAAGAGCACGGATAATTGATTTTGTTTCAAACCGAAAGCGCGTTTCTGCCTTTGCTTTTTCAGAATTAGACTTAAAGATCTACAATGATGATTTGGGAAGATTTGGTCCGAAGTACTTCTATGGTTATGTGTCAATGATTAGGCAGTTCTCTGAATATATTGAAAATAATAACCTCACCAAAATACTAAAACCTACGGCGATAATTACTACTGCGGAAGTATTGTCGGAATCAGATCGGGCGGTCATAGAAAGAGTTTTTGGGTGTAAGGTTTTTAATGAGTATGGTTGCGGTGAGGTCGGCACAATTGCACATGAATGTAAGTTTGGAAATCTACATGTAAATTCCGAGAACGTAATAGTGGAAATAGTAGATGATCATGGGGATGGCGTGGCAATCGGAGAAGTTGGTGAGATAGTTGTTACGGATCTGGTTAATTACTCGATGCCGCTCATCCGTTACAAGATTAAGGATTTCGGTGCTTTTGGTAGTGACTGTTGTGAATGTGGTGTTGGCCTGCCAATTATTAAAGAAATATTTGGGCGTGAGTATGATTATCTAGTAAATGATATTGGAGAAAAGTTTCATGGAGAGTTTTTTCTCTATATTGTTGAAGAGTTGGCAAGGAGTGGCGTTATTCTGGATGGTGTTCAATTTTTGCAAGATGAGAAACTGAATATAGTGGTTAATATTGTTTCCGACGTTAATTTCAATTATGAGGAGTTTTTTTCACAGCGCATTAAGGCCTTGATGGGCGCTGAGATAAATGTGTCTGTCTTGAGAGTTTCAAATATTACTCGTGAGTCTTCAGGGAAACTTCGTGTTGTAAAGCGTCTCGGCCTAAAAGGGCGATAATTGATGAAGGTTATTAGTGTCATTGTTCCGGCGAAGAATGAAGAGAATTACATTCATCATTGTTTGAAGTCCATTAAGGAGATTGATGTTCCAGACGATTGGAGCTCGGAGATTATTGTAATAGATAATATGTCATCTGATCGAACCGCTAGTATTGCAAAATCGTTTGGTGTTAGGGTTCTTTCATACGAGTCAAAAAAAATAGGAGATATACGGGCATTTGGTGCGAGCCGGGCTAGAGGCCAAGTCCTAGCATACGTTGATGCGGATTGTTCGGTGAAGCCTTCTTGGATCAATGCGGCGCTAGGGGTATTAGAGGATAATTCCGTAGGAGCGGTTGGTGGGTATTTGGACCTACCACGCTCGGCTTCTTGTATCGAAAGGGGCTGGGCCGTCCCCTTCACAAAGGATGAGCGTGAGAATGTTGAGTTAGTAGGAGCTTCCATTATTATCAGGCGAGAAGTTTATGATTTAGTGAAGGGGTTTAACAAAAATTTAAGTACAGGTGAGGACTCTGAAATATCTCGAAAGATTATTGAGAGTGGTTATCGGACTAAGATGATACCAAGCTGTAACGTTGTTCACTATGGATACCCATCAACAATAAGAGATTTCTTCGATAGGCAGGTGTGGCAAGTTTTAGGACAGATTTCTCCGCGAAAAATGTTTTCGGACATGACTATTTTAGCTTCTATAGTTTTTTTGATTTCGATATTATTTTCGGTTCTTCTACTTACCTTTGAAAGTAAATTTTTGTTATGGTCCGTGATTTTGAGTTTGCTAATCCCATTTGTGTTCGCTGCAAAAAGAGTGGTTAACTTAGGGTCGTTCCCAAAGATTAGATCCTGGCCTGCTATATACTTTGTTTCTATTCTTTATTTCTTTGGGCGCTCTTGGGCGGTAGTTCTATATGCTTTTGGGGTTGACTATAAAAGGCGGTATAAATAAATTAATCTATTTAATTTTAGTCAATTATGTTGTATTGAGCGCGATTTAACGAGACGCCCTGCTAGGAATGGCGAGTTTCGTGCTTAGTGGTATGAAGCGCAAGCTTATATCTTTTCCATAAGCTTGCGCTGTTTTATAAAATTCAGGTTTCTTAGGAATGTTAGATGTAAATGGGTTAGTTTACGTCTAGTGATATTTTTGATGGTGGAAGCTGGCAGTCGCTACATATTGCAATGCCTTGTTTATTGACCAAGCCATTGCTGTCGAAAACGTAAATATAACCATTTTTATAGTTTTCTAGGCTTCCTTTGAAGACTTCTACTGAAATATTATTGTTGTCCCATGAGGTTGGTTTCTGTACTTCCCAATGGTTGACATTATTATAGCTATCTGCATCTCCGATCAAAACTCTCTGTCTAGTTTTGTCTATATAGATATCATCAATCTCTGAAATTTGTAGTTTTCCAACTTTCCCATTTAATCCCAGCAACGCAATGGTAGGGCTAAGTCCTGGCATGTCTAGTCTTGGATCAAAAGAGATCGGATTTAGGGGTTTACTATTAACGTATAGCTGTATTATCCCAATTTCAGAATCTAATTCGAGCTCTAAATGATTCCACTTATTTGGATCAAGATGACGGTAATCCCAAACGGTTGCTGACGCAATAGCATTGTTTGTTGACACGACAGATGCATGCATCTGTGTCCATGAGAACCTGATTCCATCTTGGCCATCAGAATCCTCCCAAATTCGAATATATTTTTGTGCACCTGGGCTCTCATATCCAACACCAGAAGAGTCTATGGGCTTGGTTGGGAAGCTTGTTACTACTCTTGATGATTTTCCAATGACTGGCTTAGATTTTAATTCCTCAATGTGGGGAGGTTGTTTCATGAATACTATATTTAACAGGCCATCTTTGTCCCTTCCTATGTACTGAGCTTCCGCTATGCCACCGATATCCAACGTTTCTCCAGGGGTGAAGTTTACCTGGCTATCATCAGATGAAATTCTCCAGTACAAACTGGGTGTATACCTCGGCTTAAACCACCATGAAACATAGAGTTGTTTATTGTCAGTTGGGGTTTTCCAGCCAGTATCTCCTCCGTATGCAACGGGATTTCCGATTGTGGAATTGTGGCCAAGTAGTAGATAATGTTTTCTTGACCCTTTATGCCTTGGGGGAGCCTGAGTTGTTACTTCAGGTGTAAAGGAACCCCAAGCGCCGCTTGACACGCCAGCCCAAATCGATTCTTGTCCCTTAGTCGTGGATGGGATTTTGTCTCCGTGCTCTAGAGATTGAAAGGCTTTATTTAGGGTGCCATTCTCGAAGCTCGCATCTAATTGATCGAACAGAACTGGGGCTGCTTGTTCTTTACTGCCAAATCCTATTCCTTGGATGATCAACTTTTCGGGCTCACCTTCGCGTTCACTTATAGTCACGGAGGTTACTTGAGGTGATGCAGACAATCCCATGCAGACGCTAGAAAAAAGGACTGCAACTAGCGAAGAAGAAAAAGCGTTTCTTGAAAAAATGAGCTGAGTGGCCATGGCGATCACCTTTCTAGGTATCTGAAATACTGCGATTTTAGCGTTTGCTATGCTCTTTTGGTGGACCCACGTCGCAGTATTACCGTCTATTACAAATAGTATGACCCGGTTGCGGGATTTTACAAAGGGGTTGAGTGAAAAATGAACAGCGATCTTTGGAGTAAACAAAGGTCAGATATTCATTCTGTTGAAAACAGTTCTTGGCAAATGCCTGATTATCATCATTATCAGCGCCCATTTTATGGGGACGTAAGCGGTTGCTCTGCGAGAGTCTATGGCGTTGAGTATCTGCTGGGCCACTTCGTGGACGTCTGCGAATGAGTCGGCGTGTGCCATTGCCTGCGTCATCGGTGTTTTAGTTGGTCCAGGTTTGACTAGGGTGACCCGCACGCCTGTTTGCGCGAATCTGTGCTGGAGTCCTTGGGCGTATCGTGTGACGAGTCCCTTTGCTGCGCCGTAAACATAATTGGACTTTCGCCCCCGGTCTCCGGCAACCGAACCAATCAAAGCGATGTGTCCGTGATCCAGTGGCGCCATTTGTTTGGCGAAAGCCTCTGCGAAGATCACCGGTGAAGTGCCATTGATCGTCAGCGTGTGTTCACACAGGCTAAGATCCTCTTCGCACGCCTGCTGATCGGGTAAAGTTCCATGTGCTATTAACGCGATATCAACGGGAATTTCTGAAACCCGCGTAATGAGTTCGGAGATTGCGGCGGGGTCTGTAAAGTTGACTTGATAAAGCTTGCACTGCGTGTTGGGGTTTCTGGTTTCAAGGTCTTTTTGAATGCGGGCGCATCTTTGCTGATCTCGTGCAATCAGAGAAAACAGGCAATCTTCGCGTTCAGCCCATATACGAGCGCAGTGCTCTGCCATGGCGGATGTGGCACCTACAATAACAATGTGTTTCATTGGGTCGGTCAACTTCCTGTTAGTCGGCGAGATAGGGAGGAGCTGATGCCCGGGTCCCTGAATCGCTGGAATTTCTGGAGGTTAGGGTAGCCGAGTTCGAACAGCTCCCTGGGCATGCGTGCGTCTTTTGCAGGGTAGATCCTGCCGTGGGCCTCCCGGACGATGGCATCCAGCCGCTCAAACAGCTTTAGCGTAGTGGTATTCCTATTGGGGAAGTCCAGAGCGAGTGTTACGCCTTCCATCGGAAAGCTCATCAGCCCCGGGGGTTGCCTCGCCCCGAACGTTTTGAGTACTGCAAGCATTGAACCTTGTCCGGAGCGCTTTATTTCATTAAGCATTTCGGCGGTCGCATCTTCTCGGTGTTTTCTGGGAACAACAGACTGATATTGATAAAATCCGCGACGGCCGTACGCTCTGTTCCAGTGCTTAATAGCGTCTAGTGGGTAGAAAAAAGGTTCGTAGTGTTGGACCTGGATGCCAGCACGTTCTGATTGTTGGCGGAAGTAGATTGAATTAAAGAGTGGCAGTGAAAACCGGTTTACCAATGACATTGGCGGAATGAAAGGAAGCGACAGCTTTTGAGGGCGTTCTTCGGGAGTATCCCTTCTCCGGGAAGGGTTTCCTCGCATGAATATACCTCGGACTCCGCGTTGGCTGGTGCAGTCAATCCAGGAGACAGTGTGCTCCCACTCAGATTCCGACTCGTCCGACAAAAGAAAGAACTCATCCAGGCTGTGGTAAGGGATACTTTCAGTAGTTAGCCAAGGGCCGCAGGTGGCTTTCAATTGTATCGTTGCCGACAGGATTACGCCGGTAAGCCCAAGCCCCCCGGCAGTGGCTGTGAACCAGTCGGTATTATGTTCTTTGCTGCAAGTGAGGCGCTTGCCGTCTGTCCTGGCGAGCTCAAGTACTGTTACGTGATCACAAAAAGATCCATGGCGGTGATGATTTTTCCCGTGGACATCGTTGGCGATGGCTCCACCAACAGTTATGAGTTGTGTCCCTGGGGTTACAGGAAGCGTCCATCCTCTTGGAATGAGCAGGCGTTGTATGTCTGCAAGGAGGACGCCCGGCTCGCACGTTAACAACCCCGTTTCGGAGCTGAACGAAATAAGGCGGTCCAGAGTGCGTGTTTCCCAAAGAGTCCCGCTGGGGTTCAGGCATGAGTCGCCATAGCTGCGACCATTGCCAAAGGGGAGAGACGGTCCTCTGGTCTTGGCTATAATATCTGGCGCGTTCGTGACGGAGCTGAGTGTTACCAAGGTGTGGGAGGGGGTAGAAAGCCTGCCCCAGGATTCAATCTTCGTCACGTCGCCTCCGTGCGAAATACGTATCGCTTATCAAGATGATATTTCGTCAGGTATCCCACGGCAAGGCCAAGTATTCCCCCTAAATATCGCATTTCTTTTGTTTCAAATAGCAGATGGAAAGTGAACTCAAAGCCCCAGAATACTATGGTTGTTACAATGCCCATAATCGAATACAAAAAGAAAACTTGGCTATCGTGAGACAAACTTTTGCTCTGGAACGCAAAAATGTAACGCTTGTCGAGTAGATATTTGACAACTAGACCCGCGCCCGTGCCTACGAACACTGATAGAATTACGGGTAATGGGCCTTTATAAAACCTCGTAACCAGGTCCTGCGCCCCGATATTAGCGATGGTGGCGATTACGGCGAGAATTGTATAGATTAGCGCGATTCTCATGTTTCGACCGTGCCTGCAGGGAAGTGAGTAAGGTATGTTTTATGGATGATACAACACTAGCGGTGCCCCCACTACGGCAAGTCCGTGGGCTTGTGAAGCTGGTTCGGCCTAAACAGTGGGCGAAAAACGGTTTCGTGCTGGCACCTTTGGTTTTTGCGGGTGAATTTCTTGATCCGGCATCCGCATCCAGCGCGCTTTTGGCTTTTGCTCTATTCTGTGTTGGGTCCTCAGCCACGTACATTGTTAACGATCTCAGCGATATTGATGGCGATCGTCGTCATCCTCGTAAGCGACACGAGCGCCCACTCGCTGCCGGCCAGGTAAAACCTGGAATGGCCTTTGGGCTGTTAATTGCGCTATATGCAGTGTTGGCTGCGTGCTGGTTTATTGTCCCTTCAGTCGTTTCCGTTATTGGCATCTATCTTGTACTGAATATTGCTTACACATTTGTGCTCAAGCATCAGCCCGTTCTTGATATTTTTACCATCGCCATCGGGTTTGTGTTGAGAGTGTATGCCGGTGCAATGGCGCTGGCCGTTCCTGTATCTGGTTGGATGTTTGTAACAACCCTTTGCCTTGCGCTTTATCTGGCGGCTGTTAAACGTAAGCAGGAACTCAGCCAGAGTGGCGACCAGGCCCGAAAGGTTCTTGGAAGTTACAGTGTTGCTCTGGTTGACCGTTATGCCGAGATGTCGGCGACTGGCGCATTGGTGTTTTACAGTATGTTTGTTATGTCTGCTCGCCCCGAATTGGTTGTAACGGTGCCGCTGGTTCTATTTGGTCTTTTTCGATACTGGTATGTCGTGGAAACGATGGACGGGGGCGAGTCTCCAACGGATGCGCTTTTTTCTGACTGGCAGTTGTTGCTCACTGTCGTGCTCTGGGTAGCTGCCTGTGGATGGGCGCTATGGCCCGAGGCTGTTCTGGTATGACGTTATCGTATGCGGTTACGCCATTCACCGCCTGGTTAGTGGCGGGAGGGCTTAAATTTCTGGTTAATTCGACTCGGGCAGGCAAACCAGCGTTTGGATTGATCGGCTACGGTGGTTTTCCAAGTAACCATAGCGCCATTGTTAGCAGTATGTGTGCTTTGATTGCTTTTTTAGAGGGCGTAGATCACCCCGCTTTTGGAGTCGCACTGACGGTGGCATTCATTGTCATGCTTGATGCTTCAAGCCTTAGGCAGCAGGTTGGTAAACAAGCTGCCTCGATCAATCGGCTCACCGAGCAAATGGCCGAGCGTAACATTCATCGAGAGCGTATGGGGCATACTCCGTTAGAAATTGCCGGGGGCGTGTTGGTTGGTATCGCTGTCGGAGCGTTCGTGGCCTATTTTTCGTAGTCGAGGTAGCGGGAACGTTTTTGTAGGGCACTGAAAATCAGCGGCTAAGGATAGTGATTATGGATGATGACAAGGTTGGGGTGGTTGCCCGTGTGTTTTTACTGGCTGTGTTGTCTGCTTTGGCAGCAGTCGCTATTTTACCCTATGCCTCCGCATTTCCTTCTCTGATTATTGAAGATGACGGTTTCTTCTACGCCGAAATCGCCAGAAACATTGCGACGCTTGGCGTTTCCACGTTTGATGGTCTGCATGAAACCTCTGGTTATCACCTTCTTTGGATGGGCGTTATGGCAAGTACGTCCTGGGTGTTACAGTTGGTCAGTTCTCAGGCGGAGTTTTTGCTCTGGGGATATCTTTCGCTTTCGTTATTCGTTATCTCTGTCTATACCATTCTCTTCTTTAACAGTCTTGAGGCCCGGATTTTAGTCTGGGTTTTGTCTTTGATGTGTTCGCTGTTGATGGAAGTAAATCTGTTGGTCTTCCTGATTCTGCCGGTCTATCAAGTTCTGTTTGATCGAGTTCAGAATGGGGCGAGCGTGCCGCTCTGGTTATACGGATTGATCGCACTGATACCCCTGGTGCGGATTGACGCTACAATCATGCTTGCCGTGCCGATTTGTTATCTTTTGATCACTGATCGCCGTATTGGTTTCGGCTGTGGGATTGCACTCCTGTTTGGTCTTGCGGCACAGCTGGTTTTGATGAAGCTGGTTTTCGGCCATATGTTTTCGGTGTCCTCGACCCTCAAGGCTACCGATATGGAGGGCTCGCGATTGGTCAGTAATCTGTTGCACCGAGGGGCGGACTATACACTGCGTAATTTACTGGCATTTGGGTTGCTTGCGCTGGCTTTTGGTTTAGCAGTCATTCGCAAGCATTGGCTTGCAGTTGCCCTCGTCATTTCCGTGGCAGGTTTCTATGCCGCGCATTTAATTTTCAACCACCAGCGGCACTGGTATTTTTTACCGGTCTATCTGCCGGCCTTTTATTTAGTAGTGAAGCTCTGGCCTGTCAGCGGGTGGTGGTTCCGGATTTTCCGACCTGGGGCGCTGCTTGCTGCGCTGATACTTGGCATGGGGTTTGGGCTTGGCTATCAATTAACGCACATACCTGCACGCATTAATTCGCTGGTCTTTGTGAAACAGGCGAATGCGATGCTTGATCAGTCAGATGTTGTCTTTCAGGTGGATGGTTCCGGCTGGACGGGATTTTTTCTGGATGCGCATTTGGTGAATGGGGACGGCTTGGTCAATTCTTACGAGTACGCTAATCGCTTAGTGGATGGGGATCTCGCAGGATACCTGGACGAAATTGGTGCTGATTATGTGTTGGTGAATAAGCCATACAGAGACAATTTAGTGGTAGACATCGGTGGCTTGAAAGTGTCGGAGTCTGATCTCGAACCGGTACTGGAAACCGCTTTGCAATCTGATTATCGGTTCACACACTTTAAGCTCTACAGGCTCAAGTAGGTGAAGAAATGAAACCTTTAGTTTCTGTTCTGACCCCAGCGTACAATCGGGCTGCCTTTATACGTGAGGCTGTGGAATCCGTCCTTAATCAGACTTATGACAATATCGAGTACATTGTCATTGATGATGGCTCGACCGATGAGACTTACAGCATTCTTCAGGAATACGAGGATACTGGCAGGCTCCGGTTGCTGACCCATAAAAACCGGCAGAATAGTGGTCAGTCTGCTTCATTGAATTTGGGTCTGAAGGCGGCGACCGGTGACTACATTGTAATACTGGATAGCGATGACCGGTTGCACCAGGACAAGATTCAGAAGCAGGTGGAGTTTCTGGAACAGAATTCTGGAATCGGGATGGTGTACGGACAAGCTATGGCGATTGATGAAGGGGGGAAGGAGTTGTTTCCGATCCCTCCCGACAACCATTTTGAGCCAGGTGATCCGAATCGGTTGCTCCTCGACTGCTATATGGCATTGCCGGGGGGCGCGATGGTACGGAAAACTGTTTTTGATCGCGTGGGCTTTTTTGAAGAGGATTTCAGGGCGAGCCAGGATCATGACATGGTCATTCGGTTGGCGGAAGCCGCACCGTTTGCCTATATGAAGGGAACAGCTTTTTATTACCGAAAGCACGATGACACTATTAGTAGTCAAGGGCTGGAAAGACGATGGCGGGCAGGGTTTGAAATACTCAATCGTGCTGCTACTCGGTATCCATATAAGCGCTCGACCCTCCGCAAACGTCGTGCTTTGCTTCATTTTAGAATGGGTCAGGTTTATTGGAAGCAGGGGAATGTTGGGCGCTCTGCTATCCATATTTTACTGGCTGGCTTCGGTGATCCAGTGCGCGCCGTAAACGTCATTCTGGGTGTTGAAAAGCCAAACTGAATCGTTGGGAAGTCGTCTTATGGAAATGGAAAGTCCGGTTCGTGTTCTGTTTGTGATCGATCAGTTCTCCAGCCCCTATGCAGGAACAGAAGGCCAGTTGCTGCAACTCATCTCAAACCTACCTGCTGATCGATTTGTCCCGGAGTTGTTGGTTCTTCGTTCATCAGACTATGTCAACGAGGGCAATATCCCATGTAAGGTGCGCGTATTGGGCTCCTCGAAGCTTTTCAGCATAAAAACATGGCTGGCATTGTTTCAGTTTGCTCGCCGTCAAAAACAGGCTGGCACGGCTCTGTGCCATGTATTTTTCAACGATTCATCCGTTCTTTGTCCTCCTGTGTTTGGCCTTGTGGGAATTCCTACGCTTATTTCCCGAAGAGACATGGGGTATTGGTATACCCGTAAATACCTTTGGGTGCTTCGGCGAACGGCTGGTTTTGTGAGGGGCGTTGTTGCAAACAGCGAAGCGGTGAAGCGAATCACTGTTCAGAAAGAAGGGTTTTCAGATGCGGATGTTTCAGTGATTTACAATGGATACCCTGAAGGTGACGAGGAGCTGCACCCTTTGATCGGCGAAGAACGACAGCGATATGTCGAGACTCTGGGCTTGCCGAAAAGTGGACGGTTTGTGGTACTGGTTGCAAATTTGCGTGACATAAAACGAATTGGTGATGCTATTAGTGCTTTAGCCCGACTTAACCAAACGCTCCCCGATACTCATTTGGTATTGATAGGAGCGGGTGATCAGAAGCCCTACCGTATGCTCGCCGAAGCAGCAGGTATTGCCGGACAGGTCCATTTTTTGGGGGCACGTTCGGATGTAAAAAATATTCTGCGAGTCATGGATGTTGGTTTACTGTGCTCGGAGTCAGAAGGTTATTCGAATGCCATTGTTGAGTATATGCAAGCCAGGCTTCCGGTTGTGGCATCTGACGTTGGAGGAAATAGTGAAGCCGTAGAGCATGGTGTTACGGGATTCCTGTTTCCGATGGGTGATGTTGATCAAATGGCTGAGCAGTTGGCTACTGTTCTGAATGGTGAGTCACGAGCAGTGGCCTCCATGGGTGAAGCTGGCTACAAACGTGCGGGACACCGGCATGCATTGCACACAATGATTGAGGCTCACTGTGGTTTGTACGATCGGTTGTTGTCGGGTTCAGATTATAGCCGGTCGGAATTGGGGGTTCGATGAATATCTCGAGGTGGGTAAAGATCGTTGGTGAGGCGGGGGGCTATGCCCTGTCTCGAGCTATTACTGCTCGTCGCCCGCGTATTCTTATGTATCATCGCTTTTCCCGGCTACCCAAGAATGGCTATGTCAGCGCGGAGGAATTTGAGTGGCAGGTAAGGTATATAGCGCGGCATCTTAATCCAGTAACGGTTTCCCAAATTGCGTCGTCACTCTATGGCAGCCATGAACTCCCCAGGAACAGTGTTGCGATTACTGTAGATGACGGTTACCAGGATTTCTATTCAATTGCCTGGCCGATCCTGAAGAAATATGGTGTGCCGGCCACATTCTATGTAACCACAGGGTTCGTGAGTGGCGATCTATGGTTGTGGCCAGATCAATTGCGATATTTATTGATGAATGCCCCACAATCAGAAGCAACGTTTGATCTTGGCCTGTTCCACATTCAAACACCGTTGAGTGCAGACGATTTTGAGAGCGAATTTTGGAGGGTCAATCAAATCCTTTTAATGGCTGATGACGCACAAAAGCTCCAGTGTCTGGCGAGTATGGCTCGCACTTGGCAGGTTGAATTGCCGAAGCGCCCCCCTGAGGCGTTCAAGCCCGTTACGTGGGATCAGCTGAAAGAGATGCAGGCTGAGGGGCTGGAGGTAGGAGGGCATACTGTCACCCACCCATCGCTCGCCAGGGTAAGCAGCGAGCAGGCCAGAAACGAAATTCTGGGTTGTGGAAAAATGCTGGAGAAAACGCTTGGTAACGTTACCCGTTCTTTTTGTTACCCAAACGGAACGCCTGATGATTTCGTTGGAGAGCAGGTTCAGTTTGTAAAGGATGCAGGATTTTCGTGTGCTGTCGTGGCTTTTGCCGACGATGGGGAACATCGCCAACGCTACGCCATGCGCAGACATGCGAGCTCTTCAGACCAATTTCAGTTTCTCAAAGCGGTTTCGGGTATTGAATTACTTGGGATGAAGTTCAGAGGGCGCCATTTAGAGACCCGATATGAGTAGAGTAGGGGCTTATGAAAGAGCTTCAGCCAGCGCATTTACGTTTTGGTTGTTTATCTATTTTCTAATAGATTTTTTTCTGCACCTGTCTGCCAGAATTCCTGCTTATGCTTTGATAAGACCAACTTTGCTCTTGGTGTTGCTGATTTCTGCCAGCCTGTTTTTGCAACGGGACAAGTTTCGAGGGTGGACTCACGATCCGATTGTGGCGTCTCTTTTGGTATTGGTTGGCTATCTGGTGGTATCCCTGCCTTTGGTTGAATGGCCGGGTAGCGTTGTGAAGAATAACTTGGGAGATTTTGTTAAAGCGATCGTGTTTTTCTTTTTTACCGTGCTTTTGGTGGACTCGAATCGACGACTGAAGATTTTCTTGACCGTGTTTATCGCGTGCCAGGTTTTTCGAGTTCTCGAACCCTTGTTTTTGCACGTGACAGAGGGATATTGGGGTAGTAGAACCCATCTTGGGCATGGGGAGTTTGCACAGCGGCTGGCTGGCGCGCCTTCGGATGTTATTAACCCCAATGAGTTGGGCTTTGTGATCGTAACGGCCGTACCTTTTCTTCATTATTTGCTTTGGTCATCAGGGTTTAAGGCGAAGCTTCTTTATCTGCTTTTGATGCCACCTTTACTGTACGCTCTTATTCTAACGCAGTCGCGAGGGGCCCTGTTGGCACTGTTCGTGGTCGCTTTTTTTGTGTTCAAGGAGTCGCGCCGAAAGTTCAGTTTGATTGTTGTCGCTGTGTTGGTCGGCTTTGCAGGGTGGCAAGTGATGAGTGATGAGCAGAAAGACCGTTATCTGTCGTTGGTTGGCCAGTCTGAGACGTCCAATGCGGCGACCGCTGACGGCCGCATTCAGGGAATGATGCGAGAATTCGCTCTGGGCTTTGAACGGCCGATTGTTGGCCACGGCCTTGGCACAACGCCAGAGGCTAAAACGCACATACTGGGTAGTCGGCAGGCTTCTCACAATCTGTATGCGGAATTGCTGATCGAGCTTGGCATCGTTGGAACCCTGATTTTTCTGCGCTTCCTTTTAAAGGTCTACCAGGGGCTTGTCGAAAATCAAAAGCGAATCTCTCGGCTCTCCGAGAGGCCAGGGTCCTTCTATGTCAGTTTGAACAAGGCTTTGATCGCCTTGTTCTGGATGTACGCGGTATACAGCTTAAACTACTGGGGGCTTTCCCAGTACTATTGGTACCTCTTTGCAGGTGCGGTTGTCGTATTTCATCGTTTGGTTCTGTTGGACCTACAGGACGCCAGTGAGGTTGAAAGTACTCCGATCAGTTCGGTTCAGAAAAGCCGTTTCAGCAACCTGGTTGGCATGGCCGGTAGGCGCTAACTCTTCGTTTTAAAGGGAATTTTAAATGCAAATTGTTGTATTTGCGAGGCACCCAAGTGGAGGAATTCGAACCTATTTCTCTTATGTTTATGGGGACAAAGTATTCAAGGATTTTGAGTTTAACCTCATAGCACCGAAATCTTCGGCTCTGGAGTCTTTGGTAAAGCGTATAGACAATGTTTACGTAAGAGAACAAACCGCTGAAAGTAACGTGAGGCTGTTAATTGCACTCTTGCGGTTTGTAATGAAAAAACGGCCGGCATTGGTTCACTCTCATGGTTTTACCGCCGGCCTGATCTCCGCATTGCCGCTTTGGATACTGCGTATCCCCCACATCATTACAACGCATGATGTTTTTATGCCCGGGCACTTTTCAGGCAGGCTAGGGGGGCTTAAAAAGTTCATTATGGCCCGTTTGTTTTCCCTGGTGAATGTGGTGAACCCCGTAGGTGAAGATGCCGCAGAAAACTTTCGGGAAACCTTCCCCGCCCTTGCTCTGAAAGGGCGGGTGCAAGCTGTAAGAAATGGCATCAGTAGCCAGGCATTTCTTGGAGAAAATGCCAGAGATCTCCGGAAGGAGGCTGGCATCCCCGAAAACGCCCTAGTAGTTGGCTTTTTTGGCCGATTTATGGCCCAGAAAGGATTTGGATTGTTGGTTGATGCTGTCGAACGGTGGAACGGTGCGCAGCTTGGCAGGCCCCTTCACGTGTGTTGTTTTGGCTGGGGCGGGTTCATTCGCGAAGAGCAGGCGGATATCGCGTGTAGGAAACTTGACCAGTATTTTCACTTTTTTTCCGGTACGGATGAGATGGGCGCAGCCATTCGAGGTGTTGATGCGGTTGTTATGCCATCCCGCTGGGAGGCCTGCCCGTTGCTGCCGATGGAAGTGATGGTGGCTGGTAAGCCACTGATTGCAACCAATTGTATTGGTTTGAAAGAAGTCGCTGAAAATACACCTGCTTTGATTTTTGATGTGGATTCGTTAGATGGCTTGCTTGCCCGGCTTTCGGAATTTGAGGAACAGCAGGCAGGTTTTTCCGCTCAGTCTATTGAATTCAGAGAGGTTGCAGCAAAGCGATTTGATGTTTCCGCCACGGCAGGAAACCTTTTGAATGTATTCAATTCTGTGCTTGACAGTACGGAGCAGGAGAAGTGATCCGAACGCTGTTAGTGAACACTGGGTCTAACGTTCTGGTGATGTTCGTTAAGCTGGCGATTACTTTCATCATGACGCCCATATTTGTACATAATTTGGGCAAGTATGATTACGGTCTATGGGAGATGATTGGTGCCGTTATCGGCTATATGGGGATACTTGATCTCGGATTAAGACCTGCAATTAGTCGATACGCAGCGACGCACCATGCAGAAAATGACGAAGTTGCACTTCAATCTGTGTATGTTTCTGCACTGGCATTTATGGCCGTTGTAGGTGCGCTTCTTTTCCTTTTCTTTTTCCTATGGGGGGCTTGGTTCTCAGCTTCCCTTGCGCCAACAGGCGAACCGAACCAAAAATACACTCTGCTGCTGATCATTATTGGTGCTTACCTTTTTATTTCTTTTCCTGGTTATGTGGCTGAAAGCTACCTTGAGGGGTTTCAGAAATACTATTTAAAGAACAACGTTACGATTATTAATTCGATTGTAGGATCAAGTCTTTTATACGCGTTTATAACGCCTGAAAACGGTCTTTTGCTTTTAGCTGGGATTAATGGAGTCGGATTATCGATAAAGTATGTATTGTTCATGTGGATACTTTCCCGGCCTGCATATGGAGCGATTAAGGCACAGGCTGGCAACTATTCGTGGGCTCGGCTAAAGGAATTGATTGGTTTTGGTTTTAAATCTTTTGTGCAGGGTATTGCGTCAAGAGTCGAAAATGCGACCGATGTCTTGGTGATCGGGATGGTTCTCGGCCCGGCGATGGTTCCGTTTTACAGTATTCCCGCCAATCTCACGCAGCAGATTAGGACAATGGGGTGGACGTTAACTCATGCGTTCATGCCATTGTTCAGTGGACTAAGTGCAAAAGCCGACGAAAAAACGATTCGGCAGGTGTTCGTTGTTTCGTCCCGATATGTTGTCAGTATTTTACTTGCCATGGGTACCGGGGCTTTAACGTTGGGTGTGCCGTTTATTTCGGTTTGGCTTGAGCCGGAGTTTGCTGAAAAAGCGCGCATCATCATCGTGTTTCTGGTGTTCTTCACAATTCTTCCTTTTATCAATCCTTTCTCAAGTCGGTACCTCACTGCCATTAATAAGCATGGAATTTTAGCGAAGCTGACGCCAATCGCGGCGGCGATTAACGTAGCTTTGAGCCTTTTGCTGGTGCATCCGTTCGGGTTGGAAGGTGTGGCTTTTGCGTCGGTTGTACCTGGGTTGATATTTGTTCCCTTGTATCTGCGTTACACCTGCCGACATTTAGATATCTCAGTACTCTATTATCTGCGTTCGGCGGTACTGCCGGGGTTTGTGCCAGCTGGCGTTATGGCTATGGTATTGCTGATTGTCGGTGAGTACCTGATTTATGATTCTTATACCGATATTCTTGCAGGGGCAGCGCTCAGTAGCCTTAGTTGGCTGGTCAGCTTCTGGTTGCTGGTGTTGAACAAGGAAGAACGAGGATTTCTGGGTGCCAAAATTGCTCGCATGCATAAAAGGACGTAGCAAATGTGTGGTTTTGCCGGGTTTGTAAGCCCTCAGGGCTCTGGGCTAACAGAGAATACGTTGCGCAGGATGGGGCAGGCGATAGCCCATCGTGGGCCAGATGCTGACGGCGTGTGGATTGGCGAAGGGCTGGGTGTGGGGTTAGTTCACCGGCGCTTGGCTATTCAGGATTTGTCGCCCGCAGGGGCACAACCTATGGCATCGGCCTCTGGCCGTTACGTTATCGCGTTTAACGGGGAGATTTATAACTTCCGGCAGATTCGAAAGGACTTAGAGAAGGGTGGCTGCGTTTTCAGAGGCCATTCAGATACTGAAGTCATGCTTGCGTCCATTGAAGCGTGGGGGGTGGAAGCAAGTCTTGAGCGCTTTTCCGGGATGTTCGCCTTTGCCTTGGTAGATACCCATAAACGAAGGCTCGTCCTAGCGCGGGACCGCATGGGGGAGAAGCCCCTGTATTACGGTTGGCAGGGGAAAACACTACTGTTTGGGTCCGAGTTAAAGGCGCTGCGTGTGCACCCGGACTGGAAAGGAGGCATAGAGCCGAAAGCGTTGGCCCTGTTGCTGCGCCATAACGTTATTCCAGCCCCATGGAGTATTCACCCAGGGATTTTCAAGTTACCACCGGCTTCGCTGATTTCTTTTGATTTAACGAGTCTCACTTCTGGTCAGGCTCCAGCCCCTAAACGTTACTGGCAACTCGAAACGTGCTTTGGCAAGCGGGCTGAGGGCACGTTTGAAGATTGCAGTCAGCAACTCGAGAGCCTGTTAGGCGATGTGATCGAAGACCAGATGGTGTCTGATGTGCCTTTAGGCGCATTCCTTTCTGGTGGAATTGATTCTTCAACTGTCGTCGCGCTGATGCAATCTCGGGCATCCAACCCAGTCCGGACCTTTAGTATTGGGTTTGATGACCCCGGTTTTAACGAGGCGATCCATGCGGCCGAAGTGGCGCGGCATCTCGGCACCCAACATACCGAGCTTTACGTAAAGCCAGCGGATGCTCTGCACTTGGTTCCTCAATTGCCCGAGCTTTACGACGAACCCTTTGCAGACTCCTCGCAGTTGCCAACCTTCTTGGTCAGCCAAATGACCCGTAAGCACGTCACGGTTGCGCTTTCCGGAGACGGTGGCGACGAGCTGTTTTGCGGTTACACCCGCTATCAATCCGTATTTAATCGTTGGCAGAATCGGTTCGGTGCTAAGTCTCTAGGGCGCAAAACTGCATCCTTCCTGCCCAAGGCCCTGGCAAGCAGGGCCATACGCGCAGCTGTACCCTCGCAGAGAGGGCGTTCACATTTGGCGGTTGCCCATCGCTTGCAAGCTGAACGAGCCATGGCAAAAGCCGGTAATATCTCAGAGTTTTATCGCCAGTCGGTCTCGTTTTGGAATGGGCCAGAAGGTATCACGCAGCCATTTCCCGAGGGCGTCTATGGATTAAACAGTCCGCTGCCGCAAGACGTGCCGGATAACAGCATGAAGACTCTGATGTGGCGAGATCTAAACTGGTACTTACCCGATGATATTCTGGTGAAAGTAGATCGATCTGCCATGGCTTGCAGTTTGGAAACTCGCATCCCGATGCTGGACCCTAAGGTTGTTGCTTTCGCGCTATCACTACCCTTGAGCTATAACGTTAGAGGTGGTGTTGGAAAGCAGGTGTTACGTAGTGTTCTATTTCGACATGTACCACAAGCACTGGTCGACCGCCCCAAACAAGGTTTTGCGGTGCCAATTGGCCAGTGGTTAAGAGGGCCTCTGCGCGACTGGGCAGAGTCTTTACTCGCGCCTTCCGTATTCCGCAAGCAAGACTTCTTGGATGAAAAGGTTGTTTTGGCTTTTTGGCAGGAACACTTGCGAGGGCGGGAGGACTACTCCTCCGAACTGTGGGGAATCCTGATGTTTCTTGCTTGGCTGGAGCGGTCTTTTGGCTAAAGTTGTTCCGTATAATGACCAATTACATCGTGATCAAGTACTGGCACTGTTTTCTGATGTGCCTTTCAAAAAAGCTATGTGGGAATATCAGTTCCTATTGAATCCCGGTGCGGTTAAAAGCGGTTTTAAGCCTGTTGTTGCGGTAGAAAGTGATCGAGTAGCAGGTTTTAATGGCGTGGTTCCTGTGGCTATTTTATGGCACGGTAAGCATCGCGAAGGTCTGTGGAGTTGCGACTTTAAAGTTTCTAGTGAACTTCAGGGTAAGGGAGTAGGGCGCTTAATCAAAGAAGAACTTGCTCAACAATCTCCGATACTTATTTCTTTTGGTATTAGCCCAGTTGCCGCCATTGTTTTGAAGCGCATGGGTTGGCAACCCAACAATGATGTTCACTTTCTCAAAAAGATCCGATGCCCATCCTCCATGCGTGACCACGCACTTTCGGTTTTCCAGCGTATGACGTCGTTTGTTAACTGGACCTTTGGGGGCGATGACTACTCGGTTTCCGTGCGAGAGACGCTTCTGGAACAGCCCTCCGTTGACGCTTTGTGGGACGGGGTGAAAACCGGTTATAACAAAGTGGTTGTCCGAAACTGGTCCTACCTGCACTGGCGTTACGAGACGCACCCTTTGGCTACGTACAGTTTCCTAGAGCTAAGGGACAGCGCTAACAAATTAAACGCAATTGGTATCGTTCGAGTGTCCGGGGGGCAAGTGCGCTTTGTTGATTACATGGGGCCCGCCCGAGATTTAGGCGTTAAACGAGCGTTGATCAAAGGGGTGCTAGATACCTGGCCCGATGCGAAAGCCGTCTCAGCGATGACTTCAGACCCGCAGTTCAAAAAGATTATGAAGTCCCTGGGTTTTTACCAAGGGCGTGAGCAGCCACGCTTTTATGTATGGACATCGCCAAGGGACTTTAGCCCCGCAGAGTGCGAACGTAACATGGAAGGCTGGTTCATTATGGGCGGAGATTCCGACGGTGAATTGTTACAAGCTGCAAGAGAATCTTGGAATGATAATATCAACCACAGGGAAAACGTGTAATGTCGATTCATCGGCCCTTAGTGAGCATCATCACGCCAACGTACAACCGAGCGGATTTTATAGGCGAGGCCGTCGAAAGTGTATTGTTTCAGAGCTTCCCTGATTTCGAGTTATTGATCGTTGATGATGGCTCTGAAGACAATACATCGGAAGTGCTCGCACCATACTTGAACGATAGCCGGATCAAGCTGTTTCGGCAGGAGAATCAGGGGCAAAGTGTAGCGCGAAACCTGGCTTTGGCTGAGGCGAAAGGAGAGTTTATCTGCTTCCTGGACTCCGATAATTACTGGCCAAAGCAGAAGCTTGAACAGCAAGTTCGGTTGTTTGAAGCACATCCCGAAACAGACGTGTTGTATGGCGATAATGTCATTATCGACGAAAACGGGCGTGAGATCAGCCGTAAAAATATGTCGCGTTATTCTGGCCGCATTGCTTATCAAATGATTAAGGATAATTGCGTGGCGATGAACACAACCATGGCCCGCCGGAAGTGTTTTGATGAAATGGGAGGAATGAGCGGTAAGCGGCGTGTTGCTGATGATTACGATTTGTGGCTTCGCTTATCGGCCAAGTATATTTTTAGATATGAGCCGGAATATTGGGCTTGGTATCGGGTTATGGAGGATCAGATTTCTTCCGATAAAACTCGTCGCTTTAAAGTTAACGAAGAGATTATTCGCGATTTTAGACGGGACTACCCGGACGCTCTGTCCATTAAAGAATTCGACCGCGGTTTTGCACATTTTCATCTTCGCAAGGGGCGCTACCTAGGAAGCGCAGGAAGAAAGGCTGAGGGAATAAAGGAGATAGGAAAGGCGATTAGGTACGCGCCTTTGGAGTATACGGTATGGCGGTCTTTTTTCGCCGTATTGCTTAAGTGAAAGCAGGGTAGGTACGACAGGGAAGCGTAGCAGTTATGGCAAACAAGCCTCGGGTATCAGTGATTACGCCAACGTTTAATCGAGCAGACTTTCTGCCTGTAGCGATTGAGAGCGTGCTCGCACAGACATTTGGTGATTTTGAGCTAATCGTCATTGACGATGGTTCAACGGACCATACGCCAGAACTGATGCAGCGGTATTTAGATGACCCTCGGGTTCGCTATTTTCAGCAGCCGAATAGGGGGCAGAGTGTTGCTCGGAACCGAGGCGTTGCCGAATCAGTCGGTGAGTTCATTTGTTTTCTGGATTCGGATAATGCCTGGGTTGAAACAAAGCTGGCTGTTTCTCTGCAGGCGTTTGATGAGCGCCCTCAATCGGATGTTGTATACGGCGATTATGTTGTCATCGATGCTGAGGGCCGTGAGTTAGGCGTAAATCGCATGACACGCTATTCTGGCCGGATAACCCCAATGCTGATTTGCGACAACTTTGTCAGTATGAACACGACCATGACCCGTAGGCGCTGTTTTGACGAAATGGGCGCCTTTGATAGCAATGATCGGCTAGCCGAGGATTATGGCTTATGGCTGCGTTTTTCGATGCGATATCAGTTTTTGTATTTGCCAGAAGTTCTGGGTTACTACCGGGTTATGGAAGATCAAATCTCCAGTGATAAAGATAGTCGTTTCAAAGCAAATGAAGAGCTCATTTTGGAGTTTTTGAAGGCATACCCGGATGCACTCGATTCACTCGAGGTACGGCAGGGATTGAGCCGTTTCTACCATAGGAAAGGGCGGTACGAACTCTCCGTAGGCCGGTCAAAGAGTGCGGCGCGTGATCTGGGCCGTTCGTTGGTTCAATATCCGGCTTGGTCGGGTCCATGGCGACTGGCTGCGAAGTTGGCGATTAACGTGCTTCGCGGTGGAGTGAAATAATGTTAACCGTTCGGGCCCTCAGTGAACCCCAGTTATTCGGTTTCGAAAAGAACTGGGCGGAACTGCTCTCTCGGTCTGATGCGGACCCTCTGTTCATGAGCTGGCCTTGGCTGGTCTCTTGGTGGGAGGTTTGGGGTAATAAGCTAAATCTTCAATTGTTGCTGCTGGCAGTTTACGATCGAGATGATCAACTTGTCGCTTTGGCGCCTTTGTATGTTAGTCGGTATAGAACGCCTATCGGATGGAATTTGAAACGTCTTCATGTGATTGGCAATGCATGGAAACTTGGCCCGACCGTTCGCACAGAATACGTTAGTTGCATCTGCGACAGACAATACAAAGAACAGGCGCTTGAGGCGTTGTCTTTTTATTTAAAAGGTGAGGCCTGGGATGAGCTTATCCTTGCGGACGCTACAGAGAGCGAAGTCGTAGGCTGGGGTCAAGCGCTTGAACATCAGATGAGCGTTACCTGCCATGTTCGTAGTGAGGTTGAGGGAATCGCGATTGACACCGCGGGCTCGTATGACGAGTGGCTTGCAAGTCTTGGTAAAAATACTCGTTTGAAAGTCTATAACCGTCGTTCATTGTTCGAAGGTGCGTTAGGAGGTCATCGTCTGGCCTGGAGCGACCACGAGAATTTTTTGGAAATCTTGAATGATTTTCATGTGACACGATGGGGGAAACCCTGCTTTGACGCGGATGCTGTGCGATTTCATCGGCTGCTCTTAGCTCGATTGGGCGATACCCAAAAAGCACAGTTGTCCGTATTGAAGGCCGGCGAGAACGTCGTATCGGTACTCTATGACATCCATGCCAGGAATCGCATCTACAATCTACAGGCAGGGTTTCGCGAACAATTCCATCCCAAGATTTCGTTGGGTACTTTGCATCTGGGGTATTCTATCGAAGACGCCTTCAGAAACGTTGAAATCGATAGTTATGATTTGTTGGCGGGCTCCGGGAAAAATACGTTTTACAAGAGTCGTTTTAAAGGCCAAACCGTTCGGTTCCCTACCGTCGAATATGTGCGTTCCCCCGTATTGAAGGCGGCATATGGTGCAAGGGGATATTTGCCGCAGAGTTTGGTGTCATCTGTTAACCGCTTTTTCAGGCTGTGAATAGGGTATTTATGATCAGGGAATGGATTCCAGGGCGAGGTGTCGCCGCGCAGTTTTTGCCTTATCTACTAGTGTTGTGCGGGCTTGGATTATTGGCATGGCCTACTCTTGAGGGCGTAGTTTCGCGTTGGTTTAAGCTGGACGAGTCCTATTCTCATGGGTTTCTTTTATTGGCGGTTTCCGTATTTCTGATTGCGCAGTCTGTTAAACGGCACCCTGTTGCTTCTGGTTTTTATCCGTTTTGGCTTGTGCCTTTGTGTTTGAGTTTGTTGGGCTATTGGCTTGGTGGGCTCATTCGTTTACAGGCATTGCAACAGCTCACTTTAGTGCCAATGCTACTCAGTGCCCTGGCGATGTTGATGGGGTGGCGACAAGTACGATGGCTCATTATCCCGGTAGGACTGCTTTTTCTTACGGTACCTGTGTGGGATTTCTTATCGTGGAATCTGCAATTGATTACCGTGGCGGTAAACAAGTTCCTGCTGGGGTTGCTGGATATTGATTTTGAGGTCGAAGGTGTATTTGTTTACTTGATTGGTGTGGGGACCTTTGAGGTTGCTCACGGCTGTTCAGGGTTGCGGTACTTGTTGGTTGGGCAGGCGTTGGTTTTGATATACGGAGAGATGTACCTCTCACGGTTGAGTTCTCGAGTTTTGCTCTTCTGTTGCGGAGTTGCGTTTGCTCTGGTTGCAAATTGGATTCGGGTGTTTGTCATTATCTATATGGGTTACGAAACCAACATGCAGACCAGCTTAATAGAAGATCACGATAATTTTGGCTGGTGGGTATTTGCAGCCACTTTAGTGCCTGTCTATTTCATTGCTCGGCGGCTTGAGGTGAGAGACGGCGAGTGTTCGAGCAATGCGAGCGCCGAAACCGGTTCCGTCTCCTCGAGAAAGGCGGTTGGCATCTCGCTTGGAGCAATCTTGGTTTGTGTCGTCGTCACCTATTCCGCCTTACCAGAAAAGCGATCGCCTGTATCGGACCATCCAGAAAACTACAGTATTGATATTCAACAGCGTTATGCTCCGGTGTTTGGCGCCCAACTTGCGGGCTGGCGCCCCCAAATTCAAAATCCGGACCGGACTTACACGCAAACCTTATTCGATCGGCAGAGGATTTCGTCCGACGGTAGTATCGATGAACAGTTCTACTTGGGTATTTTTACCTATGAGTTTCAACGCCATCGTGCTGAATTGATCCAGTATAGCAATAAGCTATATGACAGTTCAGTGTGGGCGCCGCAGGAGTTCTACAGGGTTGAAACAGATCTGAGCATACCGATCCAAGGCATCACCCTCGAAAATCGGTTAACCGGTGAAAATATTCATGTTGCCTATAGCTATCTCGTGGAAGGAAGCTGGGAGACAGATCAGTGGCGCGCGAAACTGGCGCAGGTACTTGGCTTCTTCAGTGACCGAAGCGATGCCAGCCTCCTAATAGCGGCTGTTCGTTGTGGTGAATGTGCCCCTAGGGAAAGCTTGGTGAACTTTGTGGAGACAACGTTCCCACAATCTGTCTCTACAATTAAACGGGAGGTTGCCGGGTTATCTGATTGAGATAGGTCTGCAATCGCTGAATAAACTCGGTATGGTTAAGTTGATACCAGGCGATTGATGCTGCAGATAGCTCTTTAAGTCTGCTCTTTTCCGTGTTGAGGACTTCGGTGATGGTTTCTTCAATGTTTGCCGAAGAGACGAAGTATCGAGTGCCAAGGCGGAATGGTTTATTCCTTGTGGATGCGATCAAGTAGCCGTATTTTCGGTTAATGACTTCGTTCATCGGCGGGGCATCGGTTGTAATGGTGACGCAACCGTGGGCCATGGCTTCCGCTAGAACCTGCCCGTAACCCTCTACTTCTGACGGTATAACGGCAACTCCCGCCTTTTCCCACAAAGCCGATAGCTCTTCCTCAGAAAGCGACTTATGGTGTTTTATATTTTTGCTATAAGGTGGGCTGCTGTTTAGGTGTCGTGATACCACTTCCAGCCTCGGCCACTCAGGGTGTTCTTTCCAACAGTCAACCAGAGATTTCGTGCCTTTAAATTGGCTATTGCCGGCAACATGCAAAGCGAGCCCATAGTCTTTATCGAGAGCCTCTGGATTGCTTGGGCAAATGGAACCGGTGAATCCAAGGTATCGAGTGTTCGAATGTTTGCGGGAAAAAATCTCAATGGCCTGGTGGGTTTTACAAAGAATCTGATCAACAAACCGTAGATAAGGCAATCGGGATTCGATAAACCATTCCTGATTCGGAATGAGCCAGTGCGTTGCATTAACGTGTAGCTCTGATGGTCGTATGTTCTCAAGATGTATTACGAGGTTAATGTCTGGCTCAGATTTGCTTAAGCACATCTTTAACCATCTATTGAATGCGTAATAATGAGCACTGAAAGCTTTAGGGAAATACTTTTCGATAGCGAGGTTTCGTAACCGGGAAAGATTGTTGCGCCATGGTGGGGTAGGTGGTACGCAACGAAGTTCGCACCTGTGCCCAAGCTTTGTAAATGATTCCAACAGTATTTCGGCATCTTTCTGTAGACCGCGACCACTGCCTGCGTACACCACTCTTATGAACATGTTCCGCAACCAAAATGAAAAAGGCCCTGCACTTGCAGGGCCTTTAACATAGCACAATGCTATCTATGTTAGGCTTTTTTCCGGCCTCTCATGCGCACAGCAATACCGGCTAAGCCAAGACCAAACAGAGCAAGTGTGCCCGGCTCAGGAACGGCTGCGGCCTTCACCATAACGAGCATATCGTCGTGGTTGTCGTCGACTTGGTTGTTATCATCCAGGCTCAGGATGAACCAGTCTTCACCTGCATCAAAAATTGAGAAATTGTATCCGCCGGCGACATTCCCTGTGCCCATGTTAGATACCGAACCTGCTGGGTTTCCCCAGGCGCTTGAAGAAAAACCGAAATCAAGCTTAGCTAAACCACCACCGTAAACAACACTGAATGTGTCACCCAACGGGGAGGTGCCAGTATTGAATACTTCAGAGCCTTCGTAAAGGAAAGAGCCGGTGTAGCCCGCTTCTTTACCGAGGTACGTAAATGTGAGTTTAAACGGGTCGTTAGATACTGATTCGAGCGAATGGGAAAGCAGTACCGAGTCCGCCAGGGTGTAATACTGTGTCGCGACAAAATCTCCGTCGCCGCTGTTATTCGCATAATCGTTAAATGGCGAAACAGCAGAAGCCGTCTCTGCAGGGCTCGTATTTGCTACTACATCAATATAAGCAGCCTGAGCTAAACCTGTAACGCCCATCGCCGCGGCCAGTGTTAAACCTTGAGTAAGTTTTTTCATGTTGTCCACTCCTCCAGTGAGCGATCTTATACATACTTCAATAACTCACTAAGCATGCACTGTGCCAATATGTAACTTGTTGAAATTTGGTCGTTAAATTCGGACTACTTGAGAGCCATGTAAAGTATTTCGACGACCTGTACTTTTACTTAACAGAATATTGGACGGGTTCAGAGGGCTCGCTACTCAGCCCGTTATTGTCAATCACCTGGATCGTGAAGAACCAAACCCCAGCGGTTAGGCCAGTAATCTGGGTTGTTGTCGCCCCTGCTGCCACGTCCAGCGATTGGTTTAATGTTTCAACGTTCTGGCCGTATGAGATCTTGTAGTTCTTGATTTCACTGAGGGAAATGCTGCTACCGTCCACGCGTGTACCGGGTGGTGTCCATGACAGAGTGACGCTGCCGAGCGTGGGATCGCTGGGAGCCGGTTTCGCTGTGTTGGGCGCATCGGGGGCCGAAACAGTTTCGAGAGTGTAAGGGTGAAGCCCGGATTGATAGGCATCCAAAACAGTGACGCCGCTGTTGTTAAATACCTGTGTGGCGACCGGCTTTAAAAGGGGTAAACCATAGCGCAACTTGTAAAGGTCACCTATTCCGTCGCCTATGCTGCTTTCAGCAAACTCGCTGTTTAGTGCAAGTTGTTGAATAACGTTTTGCGGAGCGAGAATCTTGCCGGTGTCGGTTTCGCTGATGGTGAGTTTAGCGGTGGCACCCCAGCCGGATTCGAAATATTCCATGTTGATAGCAACAGGCTGGTCAGCGGCTAGGCTGGCGGTTGCCGTGTACTCTGTGGGCGACTGGTTTTTCCATTGGTCGATTACCAATGTTCCGTTTACGTATAACCTCACACCATCGTCGGTGGTGGTGCTAAACGTATACTCTTTCGTGCCTGAACTGTGGGGTGGAGTAAACCAACCTTGCCAGCGGGCACTGAACCTGTCTTTTGGCATGTCAGGGGAAGGTCCACCATTTCCCCAGCTGAAATCGATCTCTGCGTCTTTTTGACTGTAAACAAACTGGTCAAAGTTGGTTCCTGTAAAGTACTGACCAACAAAACCTGGCGCGTACGCAGGTTCGGCTAGTGGTGCATCGTTTGCGTCGTCCGGGTTGGTGTTGGCCCGGTATTCATCAAGAGCGCTGTAGCCGTCTCCGTCGATGTCGAAGTCAGCATCTGCGGGGTTGATTGGGTCCATTCCGTATGCGTATTCATAACCATCAGGAAGACCATCGCCGTCGGTATCCTCTGAGTGTGGATCTGTGCCTGCCCAGTATTCATCCAGCGCGGTCAATAGGTCGTTGTCAGTATCTGAAGTCACATCGCTTGGATTACGTGGGTCTAGGCCGTGCAGTGTCTCCCAATTGTCGTATAGGTTGTCGCCATCTTCGTCGAGTGGCGGATAAGTATCATTGAAACTCAAGCCTTGTTCAGCATCGAAGTAACCGATTTTATAGCCAAGCTTATAGGCTTCAGCTGCCCCCAATTCAGGCGTGGCATCCGGTGCGGTTTTAGCCCAACTGTATAGATGTTCGCCACGAATCACTTGTTGCGAGATGCCGGGGCCAGACCAGGCTACCGTGAAGTGGTCGTCCCAACCGCCTTCTTTGTGGCGAAGCTGAAAGTAATACTTTTTGCCGGCTTCAAGGTAATGCACGCCAGAGGTTTGGGAGCTGTACCTCGAAAAGTTGTCTAAGGGTGTGGCCATCGTCATAGCAATCTGAACTGCGGCGTCAGGATTCTCGGTTTCAGAGAGCCATAGTTGAGTTTCGTCGTCACCGCTTATGTAAAAGGTGTATTCGCCCGAGGACGGAGGAGCCAGGAAGCCTTGGATTAATGTGCCGTAGTTGTTTCCTCGGCTGGCTGGTTGCCGAAGTTCGGTAAGCGTTGTGACTTCATCTGGGGCATTAGGGTATTTATTTGAGTCCAGAAGATTCTGCACGTTAGTTCCGGAAATCGAATCATAGTACCAAACGTCTACTTGGCCTTTGGTGCTTACTTCAGGGACAGCCGCCGTGGGTGGGAGCTTCTCAATATCCCGAAATTGCCAGCTCTGACATCCGCTGACTACTACCACCATTGTGCCTAGCCCCAGTGCTTTTATAGTAGCCATACCTCACCCTTATTATGTTTTTAAACATTGAGTAAAGTATTGTTGTGAAAGGCGTGAGCCGCCACCGGTGCATAGGAACGATTGGTTATGACACCGGTAGGGTTATGCGGGTTATCCTTGATCGGTTTCTTGAAATTTGGCCAAAACTTGTTTAGCTCGATCTGTTTTTCCCGCTAATCGATAAGCCTCAACCAAGTGCATGGCAATTTCTTTAGATTCGGGATCTAGCGCGTGGGCTTTTTCGAGCACAGGTATGCTCTCGGGCTGTCTGCCTGTTTCGAATAAAATCCACCCGAAAGTATCTGCAATAGCTGCGTTATTCGGTGCGAGTTCATAAGCGTTCTGTGCAATTTGTGCCGCTTTCTCATCGCCCTTTTCATAATATAGCCACGCTAAATTATTCAGGACCAAGGGATTATCTGGGTTGATGTCCATAAGCGCCTGGTAGCGCGCAATCGCTTCATCAGGCTGATTCAATTGCTGATGAGTCATCGCCAAACTTAACAGGATCGGCTGATTATTAGGGAATTGCTCAGCTGCGGCTTTCAGTTTGTCCAGCGCCTTTTGGCTTTGTCCCGAGCGGGCGAGGGCGCGCGCGTGGGCTACCTCCAATTCCGGGGTGCGGCGTTTCTCAATTGCCAATTCGTAGAGTTCAGCGGCTTGCTGGTGCTGACCGGCGTTCTCGTAGAAATTAGCTTCAACCTGATAGGGGGCGGGAGAGTCTGGATGGTGTTGTTTTACATCTTGCAAAACATCTCGCGCTTCAGAAGTGTTCCCCTGTTGGAACTCAATGGTAGCCAGTTTCAGAGATATGCTTTCAGATTCCGGGAACAGAATTCGGCCTCTGTTGAGTATGCTCAGCGCCCGTTCAAAATTTCCCCGCTGAGCCATTTGGGTGGCTATGCCCTCGTAGACGGTCGCAACCATTGGCTCGTTGGGGCTGGGCAGGTCTTCTTGTTCGCGCTCCATAAGCTGAGCAGTAAGCTCATCGACTTGTGACGCTTCGTTATTAATTAACGCAGATTCAAGCATTACTAAACGAGGACCAGCGGCTTGCGGATTTTGTTCGTTAATCGTGTGCATGAACGCTGTTAGCTTGCCTCGGCCCATAGTAACTGCGGCCCCCTGAATGGCTCCGGCGTGGTTGGGGTCAAGTTCGATTGCTTGTTTGTAGTACTTTATTGCCTGTTCGGTGTTGTCTGATTGACGGGCAAGATTACCCATGGCTACCAACGGGGCGGGGTTGTCAGGGGCTTTGGCCTGCGCGGTCTTGTAGTATTTTTCAGCCTCTGAGGGTTGGTCCAGACTATTCGCGAGATGGCCTCTGGCCAGAAGCACCCGGATGCTGTCCGGATGATCGGAAAGCCAATTGTCCAGTGTTTTCTGAGCGCTATCAGCGTCGCCGGATAGTGTTTGAATGCGGGCAGTAAGAAGCTGAGCCTGTAAGGCTTCGTCAGCACTTTTCGGCACTTTGCGGATTTGTTCGAGCGCCGGTTGATACTCGTTCATTTGGGTCAGGTAGGCAGCGTAGCGAATCCTGAGGTTGTGGTTGTCTGGGTCCAGCTCAAGAGACTTTTCGAGCAGAGGGCGGCCCGTTTGCTCATCGCCCGATGCAAGCGCCGCTATACCGACCAAGGCAAGCGTCTGGGGGTCGGATTCTTTGTTATCGATGTTGTCGAGGATCGATTGCGCGCCCTGCGGGTCACGCATTGAAATTCGAGTAGCGGCCAATAGTTTGCGGACGCCATCGGCATCCTCCATATCCGCCAGCGGCTCGAGTAACTTTTCCGCTTCTTCCGCGCGGCCTTGCCGGAACCGCACAACGCCCAGCATAAGAGTGCTTTGCTGGTGCCCCGGCGCTTGGTTCAGCACTTCTTGCAAGTATCTGCCGGCGGTGTCTAGGTCCCCGCTTGTATAGGCGGCGGTCGCGGCTTCAAGGTTGCTTTTGATCGTGCCCGGTGCCGATTTGGCCAGAATTTCTTCGTAGACGAAGGCTTCTGCGGATTTACCCTGTTGACGCAATACAGTAACCAGAGCCGAAATAGTCTGGTACTTTTGGAAGGTCATTACGTCGTATTGACCAATTGTTTCGAGGGCTCGAATGTACGCTTGTTCTGCCTCGGCCCAGTTACCCTGCATATGATGCAGCTGCGCCTTCCAGAGCCAAAGTTCCTCATGTTCAGCGTCTATGCCCTCAGCGTGGCCCAGATGCGTTTTCGCGGCTTTAAAGTCGTCGCGGGCAGCGGCTACCCGGGATAACCCGATGTGACCAAGAGCATTGTTGGTGTGGTTGCTGATGGCTTGTTGGTATGCTTGCTCGGCTTTATCCAGGTCGCCGCTTATTAGCCAAGCCTTGCCTCTCAGATTGTCGGCTTGCCGCGACTGATCCGGGGAAGGAGAT
>Ga0208435_100062_pt1 | contig 39434 bp, 32 predicted proteins | sample 24_taG_FD_184097 | JGI IMG/M metagenome (GOLD analysis project Ga0208435, IMG submission 184097) | Marine viral communities from Cariaco Basin, Caribbean Sea - 24_WHOI_OMZ (SPAdes) (version 2) | ecosystem: Environmental > Aquatic > Marine > Oceanic | place: Caribbean Sea: Cariaco Basin...
AAAACAAACCGTCGATATCGCGATGGTTTGCCAGCGCAATGCCGGTATCTTTGGCACCTTGCACCAGATTCAACACGCCGCGCGGCAAGCCGGCTTCCAGCCACAACTCGACCATTTTCCCGGCCACGGCAGGGGTTAACTCGCTGGGTTTGAACACCACGGTATTGCCTGCGATCAGCGCTGGCACTATGTGTCCGTTCGGTAGATGGCCCGGGAAGTTGTAGGGGCCAAACACAGCCACCACGCCATGGGGCTTATGGCGCAACACCGCCCGAGCGCCCGCAACCTCGCTGCTGCGCTGGCCGGTACGTTCGTTATAGGCTTTCACGGAAATTTCGATTTTCCCGATCATGGCCGACACTTCCGTTCGGGCCTCCCAGAGCGGTTTGCCCGTTTCGGTGGCAATACAAGTGGCAAACGTCTCCTTCTGCTCGCCCAGCAATTCAGCAAATCTGCGGGCGATGTTCACTCGCTGATCAAAACCCAACCCCACCCACTGGGTACTGGCCTTTCTTGCGGCCGCTACAGCCGCCGAAACCTGAGCCTCGTCGGCGGCATTGCCCTGCCAATACACCTCACCGGTAGCCGGGTTCAGCGACGAAAACGCCGCGCCCTGCCCTTTGAACCATTCGCCGTTAATCATTACCGGAAGCGTCATTTGAAACTCCTTGCTAACTGAGGGGAAATGGATAGCAGGCCTTGCTGCGCCTAGAATAAGCGTAGCAGGCTATTTCAGCGCCTGGATATCCACCGGCGGTACGCCAAGGTCTTGCCACTTTTCAGGATGACAGGTGAATAGCAGTATCTGATGGCGTGTGGCGGCATCAAACAGAATACGTTTCATGTCGTCCAGCCGCTCTTCATCGCTGTGAACAAGCGTGTCATCCAGTATGACCAAAGTTGGACGGCCGGCTTCGCGCAGCAAATCTGCATAAGCCAAACGACTGATTAAGCCCATCTGCTCGCGGGCCCCAAAGCTCAACTCCGTCACCTGGCCAAGTTCAGCGCCTCGCGTGAACGTTCCGGGGCGCAGCTGCTCATCCACTTCCAGAGTCGCCTGGGGAAACAACACGGATAAGTAGTGATCCAGGTGCTTCTGCAGCGGTGCTTGCAGGCGCCGCGTCAACGCTTGCCGTTTCTCTGTCAGCATGTTCAACAGCAGGTCCAACGCTTGCGCACGACGGTGTAGCTCTTGATAGCGGCGATTGCACCGTTCCAGCTCCGCCTCTTGATCATTAAGCTGCTCATCTAACCCTTCCGCACCCCAAGCTTCTAAGCGGACCTTAATATCCCGAAGCTCGCGTCCACGATCCTCGTGGGTTTGGCGAAGGTTGTTGACGGTGCTGTGATAGCGCTCGATATCTTGCTTTAACAGATCCGGGCGGGCCTCGAGGATTTCTCGGGAACGGCTTTCCAGCCTTTGTTCGAGTGTCTTGGCTTTCTGCTCTAAACCAAGCAATTCCTCCGCAATTTGTTTCAACTGTTGCTGGCGCTCAGGGCTTTGCTCTTCGTCGACAAGCCGTTGCCACTCTGCTTGCGCCGTGTCGCGGGCTTGTTGAGCCGACATCAGTGCGGTGCGATGCTCCTGATCTTCCGATTCTGCAACCGTTAACGCAGCCGCGGCACGCTCAAACGCAACGTCGGCCGTTGCCAGATCAGGCGCCTCCATAGAAGCATCCGGATTGGGTGTAGCCGACAACTGTTCTTTGGCAGCTTCCAATTCCCGCTGTGCTTCACGTTGCTCGATCACCAAAGGGTCCATACCCGAAGGTGCAACCGATTTGAACAACTCTTCGGCGTGCTCCTGTGCTCGACTGGCTTTTTCAAACGCCGACAACCGCTCCTCCGCAGACACCACCGAATCCACACCCAAGGAGGCGCGCAGCTCGGCGACAGTTTGCTGTAAGGTCGCGAGAGTGCGTCGGGTACTGGCCAAAGATTCGCCGCCCGGGGTAATACCCAGCTTACCCACCCCGGGAATCACCACACTGGATTCTTCCAACAGCTGCTGCTCACCCTGATTTTTCAGAGTATCGCCGTCCAGAATAACCGCACGTTCTGGCTCCAAATCCCAGCTAAAGCGCGTCGCTATCGCGCTTGAACGGATTGTTGCCTCGCTCAATTGATGCTCCGCCGTCTTAAGGCGTTTTACCTCGGCCGCATCAATCCGGTTCTCCCGCGCCTGCAGGCGCGCTCGCTCAAGCTGTTGCTGATAGTCGCTGGCCTTGGCAAGGTTTTGTGTCAGGCTTTGAATACGCTGCTCCAATCGCCTTACGTCCTCTGCCAGTCGCGTTCGGGCTTCCTGAAAACGCGCTTGTTTTACTTGCTGTGCAGCGGTTTCATAAGCCGCCTTAGCGTCGCGCAACCGCGCCTCAGACGCTGGCGTTTGCAGTTCCAGCCTGTGCAGATCGGCTTGCGCTTTATCCAACTCGACTTTGCGTGCCGCCAGCTGCCGACCCACGTTTTCCTGATACTCTTTGTTTTGCTCAAGCAAACGCCGGCTCTGCAGCAACTGACCGAGCGTTTCTTTCTCCTGAGCCTGCAGCTGTTCCAACTGCTGAACTTGTTGGTAGCGCGCTTGAGTTTGTTCAAGCTGCCGCTGCACTTCTTCCCACGGGCGCTCCGCTTCGGTCCGTTCGTATTCGCGGGTGAGCTTTCCCAAACGGTCTACCTGTTCCTGATACCGCAGGATTCGTTCTTTGAGTTCACCAATCGTCTGTTCGAACGCCAAACGATCTTTATCCAGTTGCGCGTATTCACCGCGCGGCTTTCCGGTGCCGGTCAGAAGCTGGTTGCGCTGAGCGCGAACCGCTTCAATAACTTGATCACCACCAGAACTGGCTACCTCGCCAACAAGAGAATTCAGAGCCGATTTCAGATGATCCCCGGCATGCTCAACCGATTGCTCCAAATCCTGCCCGGTACCCTGCTCCACCCATAGCAAACCGGGGATCCCCCAGTGCTCGGCTTTGCTGGCACCGCGCTTGGGGTACTGATAGCCCAGCAATTCAGCCAGCTTTTCTTCCGCCTCGTCTTCACTGAAGCTGCTAGTACCGATGGTGAGGTCACACCGTTTGCGCTGCAGGAAGCTTTTGGTCAGCCGCCAGAGCTCGCCTTGGTATTCAAACTCCAGCGCCACGGTCGGCGCGGCAGCAGAATCTCCCCACGGGCGCAGATCATCCACCGCGGTTGAGCGATAACGTTCAAAAAAAGCGGCACGGATTGCCCTGACCAAGGTACTTTTGCCAGACTCATTCGGGCCATGTATCAGGTTTAAACCCGGCTGCAGGTTGCCCAGAACAAAAGGGTTCCGGAACTGGCGCAGCTGCTCGATGCGCAGGCTCTGAAGTATCATTGGCCACCCTCCTGCGCTCGTCCTTTAAGCAAGCTCGCGAGAATCGCCAAGGCATCCCGGGCCTCCTCACTCTGTTCCTCCTGTTGGCGCTGGCGAAGCTCACCGATCACTTCACCGACGTAACCATCCGCATGCAATTCGGCGAGATCATCTTCTGTGGGCTCAAGCTGAAGTTTACTACGGTCGCATTGAATGCTGCGGAATCGCGCCTCTGCAACTGACAATGCCTCTAGTAGCCGTTCTTCACCGGCTAAGGTGATTGCACCGTCAAGACGAAGGTCCACCACCGACGCATCCGGTAAGGCGGTCAGCCGGTTAAGAAGCTCTTCCAGGTCAGACTCGATTGCCAGCGTTTCGCGCCATTGATGCCATTGGTACCGGCCGGTCACGACCTGAGTAACGGAGGGGATGGCGCCGGGTCCTGTAACCTCGACGACGAGGGCATTGCCCGCATCGTTATTACGGAATCGTTCGGCTTCGTGGGTGCCGCTGTACCAAGTACGTTCGTTGACTTGTTTGGTGCCGTGCCAGTCCCCTAGCGCGAGATAGTCCAAGCGGCTGACTTCCGCACGATCAGGTGCAATCGGATTGGTAGCATCAATATCATCGGACAACAGTCCTTGAACACTGCCGTGGGCCAGGCCGATTCGCAGCAGTTCATCCGGGGTTTCGTATTGCGAGAAGGGTTCTGTCAGGTCGCCGTAGGTATGACGTTGCGTCAGGGGCGCGCAAAGTACCGCCAGCCCCTGAGCCTCGAGGGAAACAACTCCAGGTTCCAGCGCCAGATGCACGTTGTCTAGCACGGCACCCAATCGCTGAGCCCGGGTCCACACACTTTCCGCCAGTGCGGCATCGTGATTGCCGGGCAGCATAACCCAAGGGCCATCAAAGCCTTTGGTGGCATTAAACACACGGCGAATGGTGCGATCCGAGACAGTTTGGGCATCGAAAACATCGCCAGCTACCAGCACCGCATCGCACTGATGCTCATTGGCCAATTGGGCAAGCTTTTCAATGCCCGCAAAGCGGGCTTCTACCAGCGCCGCGCCGTCTTCGATGTCAAACCGGCTGTAAGATCGCCCCATTTGCCAGTCCGCTGTGTGCAACAACCTCGGCATACCACCTTCCTTAGAGAAATCCGACAATCTATGCTTTTCAGGCTCCAAGCCCTGTGATCACAGCCTCGCAAACCTGATCTTGATTCATACCTTCGCCCTGAATCGTCAAATCGGCGTACTGTGTGTACAGCGCAAAACGCTCGTCAAACAGATCCGACAACGACTGATCAGGGCGCCGGGAAATCCCCCGAAGACTGTAATCTCCGATGCGCTCGATAACGCACTGCAGAGGGATATCCAGAAACACCACGGTACCATTGGCTTTGAGATGTTTCATGGCACTTTCACTGTAAACAGCACTGCCACCGGTGCTGATGACCTGCCCCTGCACGTCGAGCCCCAGCAGCACTTGCTCTTCAATCTGGCGCAGTGCCGCGTAGCCATCCTGATCGACAATGTCCTGCAGGGTACGCCCCGCCTCCTGCTGGATTAGCAGGTCGGTATCAACAAAGCCGAGCCCCAGGCGCTTGGCAACTAATACCCCCACCGTGCTCTTGCCGCTGCCGGGCATTCCGATAAACACAAGGTTTCGAGTATCCGCTACCATCACTTGCCTTTTGCTTTTGCTTTTGCTTCAGCGGCACGGCTGGCCGTCGCGGTAAACAATACGTCTGTTGAGGAGTTCAACGCCGTTTCCGTGGAATCTTGCACCACGCTAATCACAAAGCCAATCGCCACCGCTTGCATAGCCACTTCGGTGGGAATGCCGAACAGACTGGTTGCCAAGGGAATCAGCAATAACGAACCGCCGGCCACACCTGATACGCCACAAGCTGCCAGCGCAGACACCACACACAGCAACAATGCAGTCGGGAAGTCCACAGGGATGCCCAACGTGTTGACCACCGCCAACGTGATCACGGAAATGGTAATGGCTGCGCCCGCCATGTTGATGGTCGCACCCAGCGGAATTGAAATGGCGTAGGTATCTGCGTCCAGCTTCAGGCGCTCACTGAGCTCAAGGTTTACCGGAATGTTAGCGGCAGAACTGCGAGTAAAGAAGGCAGTAATAGCGCTGCCACGCAGGCATGCAAACACCAGCGGATATGGGTTCTGGCGCAGTTTGAAAAACACGATCAGCGGGTTGGTGACCAACGCCACAAACAACATGCAGCCAACAATCACCGAAAGCAGCTGCCCGAAGCCTAACAACGCACTAATGCCGGCGGTGGCCAAAGTATTCGCCACCAGACCAAAAATACCGAGCGGTGCCAAGCTAATGATCATGCGCACAACGCCGGAGACGGCATCGGACATATCACTGAGCACATTCCGGGTGGCCTCACTGGAGTGACGCAGCATTAAGCCCAGAGCAATCGCCCAAGCGAGAATGGCAATAAAGTTAGCATCCATCAGCGCCGTTACCGGATTGGTCACCGCGCTCAACACCAGATTGTGCAGAATTTCAACAATACTGCCCGGTGGGTTGCCACTGACTTCCGGAATGTCCAGAACCAGTTCCGTCGGGAAAGCAAAGCTGGCACCGACTGCCACCAGCGCGGCAACCAGCGTGCCTATTCCGTATAGGATGATGACATCCTGAATGTTCGTGGGCTGGCCCTTTTGATGACCTGAAATCGCCGTCATCACCAACACGAACACCAAAATCGGTGCCACCGCCTTCAGAGCTTTGATGAATAGTTGGCCGAGCAATGAGAAAGACTGGGCCATTTCTGGCAGGAAGATCGCCAGAATCACGCCAGCAACAATGCCGATGGCAATCTGGGTAATCAGGCCCAGTTGGAGAAGCGGGCGAAACATACTGTAAAGCCGAGCGGACATAACAAGCTCCTGTTGTGTGTTCGAAAACGGGCGCACTCCCCGGCACTCATGCGCCACCGGAACAACTGTCACCCAGAAAACAAAAAGGCAGATCAGCCTGTTACTGATCTGCCCTTTTATGTGATCGCGGGCGTTTCGCTTCTTTTAGAGTAAGAACGCGTACCCACGTCTGCTCCGCCTCGCGGCGAAACTTTTCTGTATATCCATATAATGCGCGAATTATTCCAGAGATAGCCTCTTGAGGCAACGCACACTCCGGTGTAACAAGCTGGTCGTTTGCGTGTCTATAAGGTAATGGCAGCAACAAGGCTTTCGCTGCTAACAATACCCAGCATGAAAAGGAGAACAACCATGAACAAGTTCACACTGGTTCTCGCAGCTGCTTTACTCGCACTATCGGCAAACTCAGCACAAGCCATGGGCGGATACGCGGACCGCGTCAATGAAGCGAAAAGTTACCCCAACAAAAGCACAGAAATCAGTCGACTACCTGCTGCATCACAACTCACCATAGCACCTATTATGTTTTGGGTGGTGTCCAAATAGGCACATCTTCTGGCTTGGGCTCTTCCCATTCGCGATCCATCGCATTGTTCAATGCCTCTTCCAGCTTCATAAACAACTCGCCATACCTTGGGCTGAAATGAATAACTTCTTCGATCTCTTTCCAGGCCTCGAACAATTCGTCTTCATGGGCGCGCTCGTTATCAACGAAGGTCCATGTCATCTGCCTTGCCCGCAGAGGATGCACGCCCATGGCGGTGAGTGCATGGCTACCGAGCTCGAGCGCCGAATAATAGGTTTCACTGACGACATCATCGGCACCGGCTGCTCGAAGCTGGTAACCATGGCCTCGATCAAACGCCCGCGCCAACACCCAGACACCGGGGAAAAACTGCTTCACATGTTCCACCATAGCAACCGTCCGTTCCCGGTCGTCGATCGCCACCACCAACAGGCGCGCTTTCGCAATGCCGGATTTCTCCAACAGATCGGGCCGGCTGGCATCTCCAAAGAAGCTCTTGATATTGATCTGGCGAACGTTCTCGATCTGCTCAAGCTCGTGATCGAGCACCACAATGGGAACATTATTAGCTCGCAGCAAACGACACACAATTTGGCCAAAGCGTCCCACGCCCGCAACGATAACCGGAGCTTCCTCGTCAATTGTATCGGCCTCGGGCTCACTGTTTTCAGAGCGCCGGTAACGGGGCAACACCATGTAGTCATAAGCAATGAATAGCAGCGGAGTGAGGAACATGGACAGCGCGACGACCAGCGACAGAATCTGGGAAACATCCGGAGAAATTACGTTATTTTGCACACTGTAGGTAAGCAGCACGAAGCCAAACTCGCCGGCTTGCGCAAGGCCCAGAGTAAACAGCCAGCCGTTACTGCTGCGGATTCCGAACAACTGTGCAAGCACCAACAATACCAGAGCTTTGCCGACTATCACCGCGACTCCAAGCGATAAAACCGTGCCCCATTCGGCCGCCAACACATCGAAATTGATACCGGCTCCCACGGTTATGAAGAACAAACCCAGCAACAGCCCCTTAAATGGCTCAATGTTCGCCTCCAACTCATGCCGGAACTCACTGTTAGCCAACACCACTCCGGCCAGAAACGCCCCTAAGGCGGGTGACAAATTCACCAAACTCATCAGAGCGGCAATGCCGATGACCAACATCAACGCAGTGGCCGTGAACACCTCACGCAGCCCGGACTGCACCACGTAACGAAACAGTGGCCTGCTCAGGTAATAGCCACCAATGATCACAACACCAACGGCCCCTACCACAACCAGGGCATGCCCCCACCCCGGCAGATGTGCGACCAGACTCAGGCCGGATTCTGCATGAGAGGCTGAATCGCCCCCACCCATGAGACTCGGCAGCGCCAGCAAGGGAATCAGCGCCAACATCGGAATAACCGCTATATCCTGAAACAGCAGAACCGAGAACGTGTTGCGGCCGCCTTCTGTTTTGGTCAATCCCTTTTCATCCAGGGTTTGCAGCACAATCGCGGTCGACGATAACGCGAAAATGAGGCCGATTGTTAAAGCGGTCTGCCAGACAAGCCCCAGCCACCAAGCTATTGCCATGCCGACCATTGCCGTTAACACCACCTGCAAGCCACCCAGCCCTAGCAATCGCACTTTCATTGCCCAGAGCGCCTTCGGATCGATCTCCATCCCGATCAGAAACAGCATCATGACCACGCCGAACTCAGCGAAGTGCTGAATAGTGGTCGTTTCCTGCCCAACAAGCCCCAATACCGGGCCAATCACCACACCGGCCACCAGGTAACCCAGCACAGAACCCAGCCCGAGTCGCTTGGCCAAGGGCACCGCAATCACTGCTGCCAAGAGATAGATAAACGCCTGAATGAAATAAGAGGTCATTGGTTGAGGGTCACCACGTTATGGTTTTAATAAACGAACAAAACTACCCACTTTCCTAAAAACTAGCATATCTATCCGCGCAAAGGTTCGCCAAACCAGAGCCTTATCGGTGTTTTCTTCGTTGGATGTCCCGATGCGCTGCACCAAAATATCGAGCTCACCGTAGGCCGGTACAAAGCTTCAATAGAAATGAATAGGATTTCAAAGATTCGCGATATATACTTCAAGAGTACACATATTTACGGTTCCCCAACCCGGTCCGCTGCCCATGCCAGCCAACAATAATGCGCCGCTCACCACAACATCCGATCTCCTGTTGCCGTTTATCGAGTCGTTGCCGGATGCGGTAGTTATTGTTGACCAGAACCATAAAATCGTTCTTGTGAACGGCCTCGCGAGCCAAATGTTTGGTTATTCTGTGGTCGATCTGAACGGTGCAGATTTAAGCACCATCATCCCCATGCCATTGCGCAACGCCCACCGAAACCACGTCAATGGTTACTTTAAAAAACCGGTGCTGCGCCCTATGGGCGAAGAAAAGCGTTTTTCCGGCATGCGCTCCAACGGGCAAGAAGTGCCGGTTGATATCATGATCAACACCATCGTTTTAGACGGTGTAAAAGTAGCCATGGCATTGGTTAGAGATGTGACCTACCAGCGCGAGTTAGAAGCGCGACTGACGCTAGAATCACTAACTGACGAAATGACTGGGTTTTATAACCGGAAACACTTCAGAACTCAGCTAAACGCACAGCTTTCAGGGTACGTGCGCTGGGGGCTGCCCACCTCCGTGATTATGTTCGATTTTGATCACTTCAAACACATTAATGATCAATACGGCCACGCTGCTGGCGATTTGGTACTCACCACCACGGCAAAACTGGTACGCCGGGAGCTACGGCCACTGGACGTCGGGTGCCGCATTGGCGGAGAAGAATTTGCGATTATTCTGCCGAACACGAATCTGGAAGATGCCGAAACGCTCGCCGAACGCATACGTAAAATGATCGAACAAACCGAATTCGAACTCGATGAGGTAAGCTTCAGGGCCACCGCCACAATGGGGGTAGCCACATTCCTGCCGACCGATAATTCATACGATTCGCTAATGAAAAGAGCAGACAACGTTCTGTATCGGGGCAAAGCCGCCGGGCGAAACTGTACGGTATCGCAAAACGCGTTGTCGACCACCGACTCTACCGGCTAACTCTGCCGCCCCAGTTCACGCAAGCTCTACGGACACGCTTCGCTTGCCCCCGCCACTTCAAACGCGCCACTCACACCTTCCCAGGCACCGCCCGGCTTTGCGACACCTTTCGTTCTGAGGCGATAAGTGCCGGGTTTCAGATTTCTTGGCAAGTGCCAGTTCACTGACGCTTCCGATGCGCCGGTATAAGGCAGCTCCATGGTAAACGCAGGCAAGAATTTCGGATGCCAGGTGTATAAAAGATTTGGCGAACGGTCTGTTGCCACCACTTCCCAATTGCCATCCTCGTTGAGGCGTTCTGCATACGCATAGCTGTCGTTCAACATCAAATCGTTACGGGGGTGGCTGGCCTGAAAGCGGGCAGAGATCTCATCGCCCGGTGCGGCGATCGCCGGCACATCTGCAAGCACGGTTCCGAACGCTTGTTCACCGGGGCTATCGCTGGGGATATAGGGAAGCCTGCGCAGCACGGGCGTCACTTTTGGTAACTCCGGCCCAACCGGCAAAACCGTACCCCGCACCATCGAATCCGTTAACTTATGGAGTTCCTGCATCACGGCCGCAAGACTCCAGGGGCCAAACGGGTTTGAAGCGCCCTCGTATTGTTGGCTGGCGTATTCTTCCCGGGTGGTCAAATAATGCACGTAACCATTCACGAGCCCGGCAATCACCACGGTATCAACGCCTACCGGCGCCAACTCTTCCTGAACCATGTTCCTTATGCGCCGGGCTGACATAGTGGTGACTTCCCATGGCAAACCGACCAATGCCAAATTGCCAAACTGGAATATCTGCAACGGATGCACCGCTGGCTCGAAATTAGAGGTTAAGCCCAGCAATCCGGCTACCTTGTTCGGTAGCCCTCCCGCAATTTCACCCAGGTTGGTGGGAAGCAAGATAGGTTTTTCAGCATGGCACCCGAGCCCCAGCACGGGCAAATGCTGCACGTTGCACAACAACAGGTCACTGACCAGCTTCAGTGGCATGGCCATTTCGGTTAACCCGGAAAAGTCCTCAGCGGCGCTGCGCAACAGCTCGGGTGAGGCGCTGCAGGTTAAGCCTTCCTGACTAATGGGCCCCGGCCCATCTTCCGCGCCGGCCGGAAACGACACACCGAGGGCGGCATTACAGGTTTGCTTTTTAGGCTCATCCAGTTCCGGCGGATGCTCAAGTCGGGAAAGAACGTTCGGATCGGTGACGGTAATCTTGTTCATCTGAACATGCATCAACCGGTAATCCACCCCGCCCGACAACGACCGGCCTTGCTGCCAAAGTTCAAGCGCACGAGCCAGTTGTTTGGTTCCGGAAATGGCGTTCGAATCCATGGGGGTTTCGCCGCCACCCCGGCGAGGGTCCGGATGCGGAAATTCGTTAATAAATATGTTCGGGGACGCATCCCCTTCGTCCGCTTGCGCAAACGCCGCCACAAAGCTGTCTTCGCCCGGTTCTGCCCGATACTTCGTGGCCATGATTTCTTCGAAGCCAAGCGACGCAAACCCTTTCACATCGGAGCTCACGAAAGGCACTTCTGGCCCCATAACCGTTGGATGCACACCAAACCAGTTAATGACACCCACCGGGCTACCGCTTGTGCGGCGAAGGTTCAGTTGCACCATGGTTTTGGCCACATCCACCTCTTCGCCCCGGATATTCAGGTATTGCTGCCGCTCCTGCTCGGGGTTCATGGCGTAGGCCGGGCGTGACCGATTGATGTTGGTGTTCAACAACTCGCCTACGGCCATTTCGATCGGTGCCGTCTGGTCATTGGCTTCGATATTTCGATGCGCTCGATCGATGGCATCCACAATGCCATTGACGATGGTTTTATAGACCAGAGAATCGAACCCTAAGTGCAACGCGTTACCGGCTTCGTGGTGCGCATACCCGGCGGGGCCGTTGTGGGTATGCGTGGCGGACAGCATGAGGTTCTCAGCCGTGTATTTGGCGGCCAGCTCAGAATCTTTTGTCAAAGCTTCAAGTACGCCATTACGAATAGAGCCCCACATTAAGCCGATGTCGGCCGACACAAACATCACTCGTTTGCCGTTACAGGGCGACTCTATGGCGAATGCCCGGGCATATTGGCGCTGATGCAAACCGTGCATCACCTGCCCGGTATCTTCCCAGCCCGCGCCGCTTTTCAGAGCAACGGGGCCGGTAATGTCTGACAACCCACTGCCAAACCGGAATTCCTGATTGGCGGCGCACGCCCCGATGGCGTCTTGGGCCATAACCTGCGCGGCCGTGGCTTCAGAATTCGTCACCGAAGGCGCATCCATGCCCTTGCCGATGTCTCGCAACGGGCTGTCGAGCACACACTGTGCCAGTTCAGGTTTTGCGAAAAATGCTTCGCTTGGCCCAACGTCAACCGATGACTCTGGCTCAGCCGGAGTCGTCGCTGGAGAGGCGTCTTCGGAGCTGCTTTGATCGCCCCCGCAAGCCATTAAAGCCACACTGACAAGGGCCACACCCAAGTAACGAGATGCGTAACGGACTTTATAGTTGTTCATGGAACTTCCTGTAAATTGTTACCAGTGCTTCGGGGTTCAGAACGGTGTGGTCCAGCCATCAGGCACACTACCTTCACGGATACGCTGCGGATGGTCACCAACATCGACTCGAACCACTTCCTCGGCTCGCTCAATGTTGATCACCGACATCTGATCGGTGCCACTCCAGGACACAAAGCAGTTCTCGCCCGACGCGTCGCGGGTGATCCAGTAAGGCTTCTCACCTAGGCCTTCCAACAATTCATATTCAAAGGTTTCGCGATCAACGATGGCCACGTAGTCGCTCATGGTGCCGGCAACGCACAGTTTTTCGTCGCCGCCGCCCATGGAGATGCCGTGATGTGCGGAGTCATTTACGTAAAGCTCGACCGGTAAGTTGGGAACCCGGTTGGGAAGGTGCGCGACTCGGGTAATTTTGTCGTTTTCCATATCGTATTCGACAAATCCATGAAAGAACGAAAGCTGGAAATAGAAGAACTTTTCATCCTCGGTGTGCGCCATGGGGCGAATGGCCGGGCTCATGTCGGGGTAGCCCGCATCCGCCAGTTTCTCACTGATGTCGAAGCTTTTAATATCTTCCCAAGTCTCCGTATCCACTACTTTAAAGATGCGCTCGCCTTTTATGTTCTTAAGTGCCCCACGGTCGGCCGCGGTGAACACATGCCCGATACTGGCGTGATAAATCTTCTTACCGTCCTTCGAGTACACGTTTTCATGAGGGGAGTTACCGGTTGGAAAACGGGCTTTTTCTTCGCCGGTCCACACATCGAGAATGTGCACAACCTTGCCCGTTGAAGCAGAGACCGCCACCTCTGTGCCATCCGGAGACAACGCCATGTGGTCAGAGCGAATACCGTCAACCTCAAACCGCCAGACGATGTCGTTTGAAGCAATATCAATGGCGACCACATCCGCAAAGCTCGGCCGGGAAACAATCAACAACTCCCCGTTGCGGGTGCTGTACATGTCATCGACGTATTGGTTATGCCCCTCCCCGATCAACAGTGCGATGCCATGAAAAGCAGCCAGCTTGATCGGGTTAAGCCAAATTTCCCGCATCCGCTCGTCTTTGTCCGGAATGCCGTTGATGCGGCCGATCTTTACGTAGCTTTCGCCGTCAATGACATCGATAACACCATCCCAGTTACTGCCAACAAACACCACAGGCTTGGCGCCATCCTCAACGGGAACGGTTACTGAAGGTTCACTCTCGGGCTCGGTTTGTACCGTGGAATTCTGGGGCTCTGCGGAGCCATTACTTTCACCCGCACTGTCGTTTTCACCCATGCAGCCGGCGAGTATCAGTGCCATGAAAAGCGGTGTTAGAGGGGCAGTTAAACGCATTGTAAGGGCTCCGTGTTTTTTATCTTTTGTTGTTTTATGCCGACACCACAGAAAAACGTGATAGTCCGTCGCATTGCATTATGAGTACGTCGTCACATTTTCGCCTATGGCAGAAATGACGCCGCCACCGGCAGAAACGTCAATTCGGCCAACGAACGGCATTTAGACGCCCTCCAAGGCCTTGAAAGCACACCCCAAACGTTTCAAACCGGAACTGCTATTCTTTCCAAGATGTACCCATCTTTTCGTTTCCGGAGACGATTATGGACGAGAGCGAAATTTCTCTGCTGGATATGACCATTCGCCTGCTTTCGGCCGCAGGACTTGCATTTGTACTTGGTCTTGAACGAGAGCTACGAGGCAAGCCCGCAGGGCTGCGATCTCACATGCTGGTGTCTTTAGGGGCTTCTGCTTTCATCATGATGGGAATGCACATTCTGCTGGCAACGGCGGAAGGTGACCCTTCCGCCCGGATAGACCCCACTCGCATCGTAGAAGGGGTGGTGGGCGGCATTGGCTTTTTGGGGGCTGGCTGCATCATACAAAGCCGCGGCAATGTTCAGGGCATTACCACAGGCGCATCCATCTGGATTGCAGGGGCCATAGGCGTAGCCTGCGGCCTGGGCACCTTGGTGCTGGCTGGCTTGCTAACGGGGTTTGCACTTGTCACGGTGGTTATTTTGGGCAGGTTCGAACGAGAGGTAATCGAAGACTAAGAGAACGCTCTAAAGAAGACTCACCGGCCGAAGCGAGTGAACTGCATTTCCCGCAGGCGACTCAACGTGCGCCTGAACGGAAACGCCAAAGTGCCGCTGGGATAGAGTTCATCCATCGGCACCGCGGCGTCCAGATAAACCGGAACGCCGCGATCATAACATTCATCAACCAACGCAATAAATCGTCGAGCACCATCGTCCTGGTGCGTCAGCGCCGGCAATTTCCGATCGCCGGCCACGACCTGAGTCGCACCATCTTCGGTGCCCCGGGCTATGGTCGCTTGCCGCCCTCCCCCGGACAGCCGCGGCACGTCGCTCAGGAAAATCCGGGAATAACGATCACACAATTCAATGAAGTCTTGCGCGGCCAGTTTTTCCTCACACAGATTCTCATATCCGCACCAAAGCTGGTTCTGACTTCGTTTGATCGTTTGGATCGTTCGATGCCCGAGCATGATGGGTTCACGATTAACCGACTCCCCGTCTTCGAGCAAGGCATTGAACACATCCTTCATTGCGGCGGGATTATTCACCCAGTAGCGTTGCTGATGGTCGCCAGGATGCAAACGGTGATCCTGACCTCCATCGACACTCAGAACCTCCATGTTTTTCTTGATATCCTCAATGGCTGGCAGCAAACGCTCCCGATTAAATCCATCCTTGTAGAGATCATCTGGCGGCTGATTAGAGGTAGCTACCAGCACCAAACCATGCTCAAACAGTTGCTGAAACAGACCGCCCAGCAACACAGCGTCTCCAATATCATTGACGAACAGTTCATCGAAGCACAGCACCTGTACGTCTTTGGACAATTCTTCGGCAAGCAGACTAAGCGGTGCTTCGTGCCCGGTTAGCTGAAACAAGCGTTGATGAACCCATCGCATGAAATGATGAAAATGCTGACGGCGAGCCGGAACCGTCAAAGCGTCGTAGAAACGGTCCATCAGCCAGGTTTTACCTCGCCCGACTGGCCCCCAAAGATACACACCACGAACCTTCGTCTCTTCAGCCTGCAAATCTTCATAACAACGCTGCAAGCAAGTGACCGCGTGATACTGAGCAGCATCCTTATGAAAACCGGAGTCCAACGCCCGCTGGTAGGCGTTATATGGAGAACTCATGTCTGCCCATCATCTCGAATCGAAGTAACTCACCATCTTAACAAAGTGCCGCGTAATCGATGGATAGGATAGGTTTTCAAGTCTTCATCTAATAACGAACTCAAAGGTCGCCATCTCCTGACACAAAAAACCGCACGATCATCGTGCGGTTTCTGAAAGAGTAGATTTAGCGATGGTGTTAGCCGGCAGCCAGCACACCACCAACCACAGCGACCACACCACCCAAGGCACGAGTTACCCGGTTATCGGCGCGGAGCATCAATTCACCCAAGCGACGACCAACAAAGGTGATAGCCAAGGTGGCAACTACGAAGCCAGCCATGTACGAGAGCAGGCTGGCCCCCAACAATTCGGCCAGCTCTTCCAACACGTGGTCCGGTGGGAAACGGACCCAATGCCGGCCATCCTCGTCAACACCAATAGCCAGTGACACATGCCGGTTTCCCAAGTGGTAACACAGCCGTGTCAGGGGCAGGCCGTTACTGATGTAGGCGGTGGTCACTGGCTCATTGGCAGCACTAATTCGAATCACTTCGCCCGTTCGGGCTTGCAACAAGTCGCCATGGCGCAACACCGGGCCGCGGTCCAGGAACAGGCCAGCATCGCGGCCGTTATCGGTCACCGCTTTCAGGCGACCGCGAATTCTCAGCTCGTAAGGCAAGATCAGCGTGTCAATCGCGCTTACCTCTGGGCTGCCATCCATTCTCTTAATCAATTCAAGCATGTAGCAATCCTTCCAAGCCGATTAGAACAAGTGATAGCGCTGTGCTAGTGGAACTTCAGACAGCGGTGCACAGGTCAGCAACACACCATCGGCGTGTACTTCGTAGGTTTGGGGGTCTACCGTCAGTTTCGGGCAGGCCCCATTCAGTTTCATGTCGCATTTGCGCACCTGGCGTACGTTTTTTACCGCCACCAGCGGGCTCTTCAGGCCCAACTTTTCTTCCAGACCGGAATTCATGGCCGCCTGGCTGACAAACGTCATTCTCGTCGCTGCGGCAGCGCGACCGTAGGCGCCAAACATGCGGCGGTAATGCACCGGCTGTGGCGTGGAAATAGAGCCATTAGGGTCACCCATGGCCGCTCCCGCGATCATGCCGCCCTTAAGTACGAGCTCCGGCTTGACCCCAAAGAACGCAGGCCGCCACAACACAAGATCCGCCAACTTACCAAGTTCGACTGAACCGACTTGGTGGCCGACACTGTGGGTGATGGCCGGGTTGATGGTGTATTTGGCGACATAGCGCTTCGCCCGGAAGTTGTCGGTGCCCCGCTCCTGATCTTCTGGCAACAAGCCCCGCTGCACACGCATCTTGTGGGCGGTCTGCCACGTACGGCACACCACTTCACCTATGCGACCCATGGCCTGGGAATCCGACGAGATCATCGAGATCACCCCCATGTCGTGCAGGATGTCCTCGGCAGCAATGGTTTCACGGCGAATGCGCGAATCGGCAAAGGCGACGTCTTCCGGAATGTTCGGATCCAGGTTGTGGCACACCATCAGCATATCGAGGTGTTCATCAACGGTATTGATGGTGTACGGCCGCGTCGGGTTGGTGGACGATGGCAACACATTCGGCAACGCACAGGCGGTGATGATATCGGGCGCATGACCACCACCGGCACCTTCGGTGTGGTACGTGTGAATGCAGCGATCCTTGAACGCGGCCAACGTATCTTCCACAAAGCCGGATTCATTCAGGCTGTCGGCATGAATGGCAATCTGTATGTCGTAACGGTCAGCCACATCCAGCGCGTTACTGATGGAAGCCGGTGCAGCGCCCCAATCCTCGTGGATTTTCAGGCTCATTGCCCCGGCTTTCACTTGCTGTTCAAGCGCTTCCGGCTTACTGGCACTGCCTTTTCCGAGAAAACCGATGTTGATCGGTAAATCGTCAACGGCTTGCATCATCTTGCCCAAATGCCATGGGCCAGGCGTGTGGGTCGTCGCAACAGAGCCAGTAGCCGGCCCCGTGCCGCCGCCGATCATGGTGGTCAAACCACTCATCAGCGCTTCGTCCACCTGCTGCGGGCATATGTAATGCACGTGGGTATCAACCGCGCCAGCGGTGAGAATTCGGTTTTCACCCGCAATAATTTCAGTACCGGCACCGATCACGATGTCTACATCCGGCTGAGTGTCCGGGTTTCCCGCCTTGCCTATCGCGGCAATGCGACCGCCCTTAAGGCCAACATCGGCTTTCACGATGCCCCACCAGTCCAGAATAATGACGTTAGTGATCACCGTATCCATCACCGCATCGTCGCAGCGCTGGCTCTGGCCCATGCCATCCCGAATGACTTTGCCACCGCCAAACATGACTTCTTCGCCATAGTGGGTGTGGTCGTGCTCAACCTCGATCCACAATTCTGTGTCGCCCAGCCGAATCCGGTCACCGGTGGTCGGACCGTACATATCCGAATAAGCTTGCCGTGAAATCTTCATGGGCGCGCGCCCCCTTTAACGCTTTTATCCAGTGGCCCCATCACCTCGCCACGGAAACCGTAGATGCGGCGCAGACCGGAAAACGGGATCAAAGGCACCCTCCGGGTTTGGCCCGGTTCAAACCGAATCGCCGTGCCGGCGGCAATCGCCAGACGATGGCCGTATGCCTGCTCTCGATCAAAACGAAGCGCCGGGTTCGTCTCGGCGAAATGGTAGTGCGAGCCAACCTGAACAGGTCGATCACAAAGGTTTGCAGCCCGCGGGAGCCGTCAAAGGCGAGAGTTTCTTGGGGCAACCACTCCAGCGTGGCACCGCTCGCAACGCTTAGATGGGTAGTCTGGGTCCAGGCAACACCGTTGCTGTCGGCGCGATAAAGTTTGTTGGCGGCCGGGTATGAGCACCCGCGGAAAGCGTGACATCCACATTGAGGGCTTCACCGCTCACCAAGCCTCCGGGCGGGTGCAACAGATATACATGGCAGCAACCGTCACGACCTTCGGGATAAAATGGCCGCTGAACACGCAAGGGTCCGTAATGGTGGGACTTGTTCATTCTGGTGATGCTTAAATCACCGTCCAAGTGGGCACTAAAGCCCAAAGTCAGAGAGGCCGCCCAGTGGCGATCAGCATCAAAGCGATGCCCGGAATCCGAGGTTGCCCGTTGGTGTACAGGCATGAAGGGTGGAGTCGTCATGCGATCGTTTACCTTTGCATAAGCCCAGCGCAGCATCTTCCGCGGATTCCACAGCGGATTTTCCTGACAGGCAGGGCTATACGCTGCAGATAGCAGAAAGATCTCGAACGTCCACGCGCGCGGGTACGGTCAGATTGACGGAATCGGCTTGTGAGCCGCCGTTGGCGATCAGTTCGCAAATGTTGCTTGAGATGAAGAACTGCAAAACTGATGCAAAAACTAGATATACAGAATCAGGGCGGAGACGAACGTCTCTGGGTGTGTATGCCGACTTGAGGAACTCAAAGGCCTAAAAAAAACTTTTACGAACCACCAGCAATGCCGTATCTCAAATATACTCTTATGGAATTTTTTTAGTCAACAAAATCATAAACAAATTGCTGAAAAATCGCACGGGCCGGGCAAACACCCGGCCCCCGAACGGCACCTCACGCAGGCGTGGGTACCGCAACCTCCTGCACAGGCTTAGTCTCCTCTCGAGAGTACCCCAAGCGAAATTCGCCAGTGTCTTCGTTGACGAGATAGAACTCCAACAGCATGCGCTCTTCCGTCAGGTGAACCCACACAAAACCCAGCTCATTCTCAGCCTGATAATGGGTCGGGTTGCGCTCTGGATCTTGGAATTTATCCGATTTGCCACCGGCTCCAGAAACGATAATATGCGCAGGCCCCATGCTTTCTACCGGCTTAATCCACTGCAAAGAGTGATCGTGACCGGTTACCAGCATATCTATCTTACTGCTGAACGCCTCTTCCAAGAACAACTTATAGCGCTGCCCATCCGCATCCGGGTTACTGAAGATCACCCGCATCCCTTCATCCAGATTCCCGGCATTGCCATGCTTACCGTTTGAAAGGTAGGGCACATGACTCATGGCGATCTTCCAATGGGCTTCACTCTCATTAACAGCCTCTTTCATCCATAACTGCTGAGGATAGCCATAATTCTTCCAGTTGAACCGCTCATCAAAATCGATGTAAAAGCTGGTCAACGGATTGGAATCCACCACGAACAGGTCCAGAAACGGCTTTTCCTGCGTCAGCTTTCCAAAGGACTCTTTGTAAAAACGAGCTGGCATCCGCCACTTTGTGGAATACCTCTTGTCGCTGTAATGGTAATCTACCTGATAGTCGCCACGCTGGTTATCAGAACCACCACCGAATATGGTGCTGGCACAATCATGATTTCCAAGGCACATATAGAAGGGCACATCCAGGTTCTGATACGGATACTCAAAGCTGTCCAGAAAACCGTTGTCGTCAACGGAGGTGACGCCATCTTCGTAGATGTTGTCTCCCGCACCGAGAACAAAATCACATCCTTGGGCCTCGATAATCTGCCGCATTGCTTCAGCCACATGGTACTGACCAATATTACCCGTACCCATGTCGCCGATAGCAATAAAACTCATCGACTCAGTACCCTTTACTCCCCCTGACTCGACGGGCGGCTCATCGGGCCCCGGGTTTACCTTTGGCGGATCGTCAGGCAAATCCTCCCCACCCTCGGAACCGCCCTGCCCTCCACATGCGGCCAACGCTGAAACACTGGCACCACCAATTAACAACTGGCGCAAAAATGCGCGGCGATCATTACTCATGCCAGAGCCTCCTGTTGCACGTTGTGTTCGGGCGCTAATGGCGGGGCATTGTGCTTGGGTGCACAGGGAACTTTACTAGCCTGAATGTGGTTGTCTCCGCTTGCGGTATACCAACCCATCGCAAAGTGCTCTTGATTGCTGGGCTCAGACACGGTTTCCAAATGGAACCAGTCAGCCTGGCAGCGCTCTGGAGTGACATCCAAAATCATGTAACCGCGATGGTAGAAGTCGAGCCATTTGATGTGTGGGTTCGCCGGAATAAGAAAAGCTTTGGCCAGATCCGATATTCCTTTGGTCGGTGCGCCAGGAGATGAAACAGCCGGGGTAACGAACTCAACCGCTATGGAACCTTCACCGGTGAAGCGGTTATAGGCGAACCAGTTACCGGGGTCGAGACTCACATCCATCGCCCATGACGAGTGAATATCCCCCGTCAACACGACGGCATTATCCAAGCCCATCGCCTCAATACGCCCCAACAGTGCGCGACGACTGGTTTCGTATCCATCCCACTGGTCGTAATTCACCTGCGCACCGCCGCCCAAATCCAGGTTGGGCGTATCCGGCAGAGCGCCCAGAGTGAGCGGCGCCAACATCACCTGCTGGCCCAGCAAATGCCATTGAGCGCCACGCGACTGAGAGTGTTCCAGCTGCTCAAACAACCAGCTTTGCTGGTCATCCCCCAGCAACGAGCGATTGCGATCACGAGCGGTAACGGGGGAGTCGGTCTGTTGATCGCGGCCGATCAGACGGGTATCCAGCATCATCAGCGAAGCAAGCTGACCAAACTCGAACGACCGGTAGATACGCACCTCTCGGTCCGGCAATACAGGCCTTATAGGCATCCATTCGTAATAGGCCTGAACTGCGGCGCGCTTACGGTCACCGAAATCGCCTTCACCCTCGTTATGGTTGGCCGCTCCATCAGACCAGGTGTTATCCGCAAACTCATGGTCATCCCACACACAAATAAAAGGGTGCTGACGATGGCATTCCTGAAGATCTTGATCGGTACGGTTGAGGGCGTAACGGCGCCGATAGTCGGACAGCGTAACGATTTCATGGGGAGGATCGAGCGGTCGAAGTGCCTCTACCTCGGGATCACCATACTCACCCGGGCCATATTCATAGATGTAATCCCCCAGAAACAGCACCGCATCCAGATCACGACGAAAAGCGACTTTTCGATAGGCGTTGAAGAAGCCATAGGAATAGTTTGCGCAGGCCATGACCGCCAATCGTAAATGCTCCACCGACTGATGACCGTGGGCGGTTGTTTTGGTTCGCCCTATTGCCGAGAAGTACCCGAGAGACTCAAATTGATAGAACCATGTGGTATTCGCTTCGGGGAGCATCGCGTCGATTTTGACGGTGTAGTCCGCTTGCGACCGAGCATAACCCATGCCTTCGTATACCACATCGCTAAACTCAGGATCTCGTGATACACGAACAATAACAGGCACTTCGTCCAACCCTTCAGCTGTAATCCGGGTCCATAAAATCACCTGCCGAGCCAGCGGATCGCCACTAGCAACACCGTGCTGAAAAGGTGATGGCCCACCCCATTCCGGCATAGCCGGTTTTGCGAGCCCCGGCGTTCCGGCTACACCCGGACCTCCGGCATTGCCGTCAGAAGTGGCGGTAACTACTTCTTCTCCCCCAGACCCAGCACCATTACAGGCTGATAACGCCACCAGCGATACCCCGGCGGCGCTACTTTTTACCAAAAAATCTCTGCGCTTCATCAAAAACTCCCGCGACGATTTCGATTGGTCGAAAGCATGACGTGAATATGTGTCAGCTTTATGACTCGAGCGCGGGTAATGTGAACTTATGTCACGTTTTTCGATATGGCAGCTAAGACGAGGTCAGAGTGCTCTTCGGCCAATAAGGTCGTGCGTGAGGCGATTTAAAGCTATTCCGCCCAGCGGTCTTGGGAGTAACTGAACACTGGCAGTGAAACATTCCAGCGAATGGCCGCCATACGCACCAAAAGGCCAAGACTGAAGGCCGCGAGCAGCGTAATGTTTTCACTCACGCCTTGCTGAACTAAAAACAGGTAGAGCAAAGCGACAATCAAGGAAACACTTGCGTAGAGCTCATGTCGCAACACCTGCGGAGTCCGGTTGCACATAATGTCTCGAATAATACCGCCAAAGATGCCCGTGGTAATGCCAGCCATCACAACAACAACGGTGTCATACCCCAAACTCAGTGCGACATTACACCCGATGACCGTAAAGGCCACGAGGCCAACAGCATCCAGAACGAGAAAAAGCTGGTTGAGGTGGCGCATGAAACGCGCAATCACAACCGTCACCAGGCCACCGGCAATGGTCATGTAGATATAGCGGGGATGCTGAGTCCAGGTCACAGGAAAGTTACCCAGAAGGATGTCGCGAACGGTCCCGCCGCCCAGGGCGGTAAAAAACGCGATCACTGCGACACCGAACAAATCCATATTCCGCCGGCCCGCGGCCAGGGCGCCAGACATGGCTTCAGCGGTAATCGCTATCATGTAGATAGAGGTCAACATACAGGGCTCCTGCATTCATGTTGCCTCTCCCCCTGTCCCTGATACCTGAGAGTTTACAGAACATGGTTCTGCTTGCCCCTTCGGTGGACTGCCTTGGCAGCCTCTCTCCAGACGGCTTTGAATGATGCCCGCAGTACATGTGCCTGAGCGTTTATGGGAGGTTGCGCCTTCGGCGGGGCTTACAAGCCCACTCTCCTGCGGAGCGCGGCATTATAAATAGACACCGGCAAGACGTCGAGCAACTCAGAAATCAACCCGCTATTTGGCACTAAAGACTTAACAATAACGGCAGATAGGGCGAGGACGACGACGCTGAACGCCAATCACTTCGTCGCGCCCGGACCTAGACAGTTTTGCTCAAACGCACCTGAATCTATCCTGGTTCAGCAGCATCTTCTTTATGATTCAGAGATGTACGACGAGCCCCCGCGGGCTCATGCTCTTCACGCAAAGTCACCAACCCTTGGCTGACTTGCTGGTGGAACAATTGGGCTAAGTCGGCGGGATGGTCACTGGCGGAAACTGTCACCGGTGGGTGGTACAGAACATCCATTCGCACCGCAGGCTTTTTTAACAGACGGCATAGGTGTGCAACAAAGTCATCGTCACCCGTAAACGGCACCAACCAGTCGCGCTGCCCATCCCGGTGGTAAGCAATCGTAATCGCCTGTACCGGGCACTTAGCCTCGATGGCCGCCCCGAGCATGTGCGGGTGAAACCGTTTCACACTTGCACCGGTGGTGGTGGTTCCTTCCGGAAAAACCACCACTGAACTTCCGCCCTCCAGAGCCGACACCAGTGTTTGCCGCACCTTTCCGGAATCCCCAGCCCCCCTCTGCACAAAAATCGTACCGATTTCACGAGCAATCCAGCCAATGATGGGCCAAGAGGCCACCTCGCGTTTGGCTAAAAACCGTAAAGGAAGGCCCGCAGCCAGAATGGGAATGTCGGTCCAAGAAACATGATTGCACACACGCAAAGCCGGGCCTTCCATCACCAAACCGCGAGTCTGAATGCGCATGCCCAACAACCGGCATAAACCAGCAGAATACCCATTCACCAGAACGGTTCGGTCGATTCGTTGCCGGCTGCAAAATTCAATAATTCGAACCAAACCGAGGGTTGCCATACTGAGCAACAAAAAGACTAAAAACGCACTCAGGCGCGTGAAGAACCGAACTCTCTCGACCATCCGCTCTAGTTTACTCAAGCGATCTTGGCCTCCAGGTTGTAGCGCCGCGCATAACGGGCGGCCAGATTATCCACGTTCAACAACACCAGCAGATCCGCACAACGGAAAGCAGGATCCCAGCAGGGATCACCACACACCTCGGCACCCAAGCGCATATAGCTGCGGATCAGCGGCGGAATCACAATTTTGTCGGTTTGCGTGTTCTGGCTGGCAAGATGCGGCAATGTACGCTTGGGCGTGACTCGGAACGCCTCTGCGGCCAGGTATTCCTGTCGAATCTGTTGGGTGACTCGCCATGCCTTGTAACCGCCATCAAGCATACTGATGCTGGCGCAGCCCAGCAGGTAATCGATGCCTTCCTGAACCAAATACCGCGCCACTTCGGTCCACAGCATGCTCAGCGCCGCTCCCGAGCGGAAATCGCTGCGAATACAGGTTCGGCCTAGCTCCGCAAATACGCCGGGATTCTGTTTCAGTCGATCAAGATTAAATTCGTCTTCCGAATAGAAACCACCAATTTTTTCAGCTATCTCACCGTGCAGAAGCCGCGTGGTTGCCACCACCTCGCCATTTTGGTCCATGACCACGAAGTGTTCGCACCAAGGGTCAAAGCGGTCTTCGTCAATACCGGTATCCGTCTTCATATCCGCGCCATATTCGCTGGTGAATACCTCATACCTTAGCTGTTGGGCCGCAATAATTTGGGCCGACTCCTTAGCTACACAGGAGGTAAGCTTTCGGCCGCTGCTGGATGCTCTGGACTGACTTTGCATTCGTTAACCCCTTCAATGGCTGACTCGCCGCCCGCTGACCAACAGCAGACCGATCTAAGCCGAGATTAAAGACGGAGCTTTACAGCCAGATGAAGAATTTACGATGAAGCGATGACAGTTCAGTCAGTGCGAGCCTGGACGCACTCATCGACTGGAAAGTAGGCATTCAATTGCTCGATCAACCATGGTGAATCGTCCAATGGTAAGTCATGACCTGCGTCAGGGTGCAGCTCCAGAGGACACTCAAGCGCCTTGGCCAAATCCCGGCTGCAACGCCAGTCTGTCAGGCGATCGCGATAACTCGTCAGCACAAGGGTGGGCATTTTTGGAACTTTAAGTGGTGGTTTATAGCAGGAGGCCGCATAGAGCTGACGCATCACATCGCCCCGCCGAACCGGTCGCTCACGCTGAATTGCCTGCCATTGCTGAGCAACCTCTCCACGAATAGGGCGGTTACTCGTAAGAGCCAGAATCGCGCGTTCCCGCGTATCACTGTCGGCTTGTGCCAGCATGCGCATAACGGGCGCCCATTGAGCTGGGCGCATGCGCCGCCAAGGCGGGCTCAATCTGGAACTGGAAGAAATCAGCACCAGACTCGCGCAATCTGCAGGCCGATTGAGTGCCCAATCCAGCGCCACCATACCGCCGAGAGACAGCCCAATCAGCCCAACCGGGCGCGGCAACCAGCGAGTTACCCGGTCAGCGAACTGGCGAGCCTCCGCAATGGAGTTCGGCGGGCGAAAATCCCGAGCTAGCCCAGTGCCAGGCAGGTCAACAGTATGAAATGTATCTCCGGGGCGTGCCCGTCGAAGCTGCTCTGGCCAGTCACCCCAATGCGCACTTTCCCTTGCCAGCCCTCGAATTAGCAACCAATCCATTACAGGTTCTCGCCCTTACTGTACCAATGCGCTCTGGCAGCAGCCCGCAGCCACTCACCTTCAGAAGGGGTAGGCAGCCAACTGTCGTAATTCGCACTTGCATTGAGCAGGAAATCAATCAAAAGCATATGGCTGCGAAGAACTCGATGATGACGGTGAGTCACCAGCGGATTGAACAGCCCTTCCCGGCTGAACAACTGGCGGGGACGCTTGCGCAACCAGCGCCACGAGCCCATCTCGAGAGTCAGCGGGAGCCACGGGGCACTGGCCTGCCGATTGTGGCGTTTATAAAAGTAGTCCCACAAATCCCCATGGGTAACGTAATGCTCCGATTGCGGCTCGAACTGATAGTCGTGATGGGGGTAGGCTTGCTCCCAAAGCAGCTTCAGCGCCATAACAGATGAGATGTTACGCATTGGCCGGCGTCGGTAAGCGTAGGGAAACCAGATCTGATCACGCCAGCCGAAGCCTGAGTGACAGTCGAGCGATACGCTGAATGGCCGCCCCGGCAACACTTCTTCGATAATACTCTGCAAAGCCAGGTTCTCGGGCTCCATCCCTTGATCGAGCTTGCCTCTGTACCAAGGCAGTAACGGTGATATTCGCTGTCCGCCCACCAGAAAGGTGCTCGGGCTTTGCGCCGAAATGGGCGCATTACGCATAAGGTCCACACCGGCAGGATTGCTGCGCCGGCCGAGATACATACCGCCAGGATTAAGCAGAGGCACAACCACCAACCGTACCTGCTGTAGAAGTTCAGCCAGATGCTCATCCCAGCGCAGCCTGTTGGCCAGGTTTTGCAGCCATGCCGTAACCACCTGGGTGCCAATGCGCTCCAACCCGTGCACACCGCCCAGTAATAGCAAGGCAGGACGGTCCGCTGGCGCATCGCCGACGTCGACACGGTAAATTGGCAACTCATGTGAACCCACCGAAACGCTTGCGCTCACCTGCACTGAAAATTGCTTTGGGGATTCGGCGAGGGTGCGCTCCAACTCGATCAACTCAGGTAAGCGCCTGCGCAACTGCCGCCGCTGCTTTCCATCACGCAATTCCTGTTGTTCCGGCACCGCCTTGATGTGAGTGAGGTCGCTAAGCTCAGTCATGGGCCCATCTCACATCACTCGGTGCGCGCCTGCAGCCGGCGAACGGCGTCATTGCGGACATCATCAAACCTACCTCTGGCAATTTCGTCAAAGATAACGGAACCAGATGAAGTTCAGGTGTCAGCACTGCTACAAATAGGTGACAAACCTCGCCAAGAATAGCACAAGCCCGGCGCAGCAGTTTGTGCTCTCTGGGAAACTCGGGCGTAGACGTACAAAGAGGAATCTCGAGACGCAGAAAGCAAAAAAGACAGACCAGTAAGTTGCTGATCTGCCTTTCTTTTATATGGTAGCGGGGGCTGGATTCGAACCAACGACCTTCGGGTTATGAGCCCGACGAGCTACCAGACTGCTCCACCCCGCATCAAACTGTTCGTCTTATTTCGGGGCCAACCCCGATCAACGTGGCGCGAATATTACAGAGGATAATCCGTTCCGTCAACCGATATCTTCAAACAAATCGGCCGGAAAGCTTAAAGCCTCACTTACCGCCTCTTCTGGCCGAAACAAGCCTACCGTTTCGATTGCCACCTGAACCGGCTTGAATGACCGCCGATGTTCCGGGATTGCACCCAGCCGCATTAAAGCTTCCTGGTGAACCGGTGTCGGGTAACCTTTGTGTTTGGCAAACCCGAAGCCCGGGTACTTTTCCTCCAACGCATCCATTTCCCGATCCCGGGTTACCTTCGCAATGATCGATGCGGCACTGATCGCCTCAACCCGGCCGTCGCCTTTAACAACCGGCTCGGATGGCCAGTTCCACTTGGGGCAGCGGTTACCGTCGACCAACACGTATTCCGGCGCGATCGACAAGCCATCGACCGCGCGCTGCATCGCAAGCATGGTTGCCTGATAGATATTCAAACGATCAATTTCTTCCGGCTCGCAGCGCCCGAGACTCCAGGCTGCCGCCTTTTCGATAATTTCGTCGTACAGCTTTGCCCGCTTTTTCTCGGTCAGCTTCTTCGAATCTGCCAGCCCGGCGATCGGGCGCTCCGGATCGAGAATCACCGCTGCCGTCACAACGGCGCCCACCAGCGGGCCTCGCCCTACTTCGTCTACACCAGCTAACAGCCTTCCCTGATAACGGTACTCGAACGGAGGCAATTCTTTCGCAGCCATCAGCGCTTGCTCTCGATTAGCTGAGAAACTGCTGCAGCAGCGCGCTCATCGGCATTTTGCTTCAGCGCAATGTGCAGCTCGGCAAAAGCTTCTTTCAAGCGTGCCCGCCCTGCTTTATCTTCAAGACGCTCTAATACTGCCGCACCAAGCGCCTCAGGGGTGGCATCATCCTGCAACAATTCAGGCACCAACTCTTTCTTGGCGAGAAGGTTTGGCAGAGCGACCCAGGGCACCTTCACCAGACGCGACAGCAACGCGAAACTGAAATTACTCAGCCGATACCCCACCACCATTGGCTTCTTCAACAGCATGGCTTCCAACGTGGCCGTTCCGGATGCCAGCATCACTACGTCACTGGCTGCCATTACCTCACGAGAACGACCGCGGACCAAGGTCACTGACAGCTTAACCTCGAGCGACTCCACCAATTCCTGAATCTGACGCTCGCGGTCACGGTTTACGCATGGAATAACCAACTGGAGGTCCGGCCTACGGCCTTGCAGCCAACGAGATGCTTCCAGAAACAAGGTGCCCAACCGTTCGACTTCGCCACCGCGGCTACCGGGCAAGACAGCCAATACCGGCCGGTCTGCATCAAGGCCTAACGACTCACGGGCGGCCAAGGTATCGGGCTCCAACGGCACGCGATCAGCGAGCGGATGACCTACAAACGCCACGGGTACGTTGTGCTCTTCGTAGAATCGGGCCTCGAACGGTAGCAGCGTAAGCATCAAGTCAATCGATTTGGCTATCTTGAAGATGCGCTTTTGGCGCCAAGCCCACACCGACGGACTGACATAATGCACGGAAGGAATCCCGGCCTCGCGACAACGGCGCTCGATGGTAATCGTGAAATCCGGCGAATCGATACCGATCACAACATCCGGAGGGGTTGTAAAGAAATAATCGAGAAGACGGGCACGGATGCTGAACAGCTCCCGGATACGGCCCAGAACCTCCACAAGCCCCATCACCGAAAGCCTTTCCATAGGGACCAACGAATGGAAGCCTTCGGCAATCATCTCGTCGCCACCAATACCCACAAAGCGAGCGTTAGGGTATCGCAACCTCAGCGACCGAACGAGGCCGGCACCGAGAATATCCCCCGATGCCTCGCCGGCGATAATCGCTATGGTTACTTTGCGAAAGCTGACTGGCTCAATCTGAACATCTGCCACCGGCAGTCTCCTGCCGACCTAGCGTATGATGCCGCGATCCGATTCCCGGAGCGAGGCAATCAGAGGCTTCATCACCGGGCTGTCCGCGTAATTTTTCTCGAGTTCGGCCAACGCCTGTTCACTGGTTAAACCCTGGCGGTAGATAACCTTGTAAGCACGCCGTAACGCCAGCAAATCTTCTTTGCTGAATCCACGGCGCTTTAAACCCTCGACATTCATACCGTGCGGCTGAGCAGATTGCCCACTGGCCATCACATACGCAGGGATATCTTTCAGAACGATACTGCCACCAGCCGCCATGCTGTGAGCCCCAATGTGACAGAACTGGTGCACCATGGTGCCACCGCCAAGAATCGCAAAGTCACCAACGGTGACATGGCCGGCCAAGGTCGCACAGTTCGCCAGAATCGTGCCGTTGCCAACCACACAGTCGTGAGCAACGTGCACATACGCCATTAAGAGATTGTCGCTACCAATACGTGTTTCGCCGCGATCTTGAGTGGTGCCGCGATGGATGGTGCAGTTCTCACGAATGGTATTGTTGTCACCGATGACAAGTGTTGTAGGCTCGCCCGCGTATTTCTTGTCCTGACATTCTTCTCCGACACTGGAAAACTGAAAAATGCGGTTATTTTTACCAATAACCGTTGGACCTTTTATCACAACGTGGGAAAGAATCTCGGTGTTATCGCCGATTTCCACATTCGGGCCAATATAACTCCAAGGGCCTACCGTTACGTTAGCCCCCAGCTTGGCTGATGGGTCCACAATCGCTTGAGGATGGACACCCGACCAGTCATTTGTCGCCATCAAACTTCTCTCTCAGCGGTTAATATTTCTGCCACACACACAACGTCGCCATCGACCAACGCGCGGCAATTAAACTTCCATAGGCCGCGCTTGGCAGAAACAAGCTCGGACTCCAGCTCCAGACGATCTCCGGGGCGTACTGGACGCTTAAATCGGGCCTTATCAGAGCCAGCCAAATATTGTATCACGCCATCTGACGGTTTCCGCCCTACCGTCACAAACCCCAGAATGCCAGACAGCTGGGCCATGGCTTCGATGATCAGCACCCCCGGCATAATCGGGTTATCCGGAAAATGACCAGTGAAGAACGGTTCGTTAAACGACACATTCTTATAGCCTTTGATTGATACACTTTTCTCGACTTCGGTTACCCGATCAACCAGCATAAACGGGTATCTATGGGGCAAATATTCCAAAATTTCTTCGATGTTCATCGTCATGACCGGCCTCAGCCCTTAAATTTCTTTTCCAGTTCTTTAATTCGTCGCGCCAAGCCATCTAACTGCCTGAAACGAACTGCATTTTTTCGCCACTGCCGGTTTTTGTCTGCTGGCAGACCGGACGAATACACACCCGGTTCAGAGATATCGTTAGTGACCATGCTCATCCCTGTCAGGTGAACCTGATCAGCCACTTCCAAATGCCCCGCTATCGCAGAGGCACCACCAATCACACAGTATTTACCAATACTTGTACTGCCTGCGATAGCGGTCAACGCCGCCATCGCGGTATGGTCACCAATCTGGACGTTATGCGCTACTTGGATGAGGTTATCGAGCTTTACCCCGTTACCAATAACCGTCGGCCCCAACGCCCCTCGGTCAATCGTCGTATTGGCACCCACTTCAACATCATCGCCCAGAACCACACCACCCAATTGGGCAATTCGATGCCACTGACCTTTCTCATTGGCAAACCCGAAGCCTGGGCTACCGATCACCGCGCCACTCAGAACATTGCATCGCTGACCAAGCTGAACATCGTGAGCCAAAGTCACCCGTGGGCTCAGTACCGTGCCCTCACCAATGCGCGATCGGGCGCCAACAACAGAACCTGCCCCCACAATCACGTGTTCTCCAATATCCACCTCAGCCTCAATCACGGCATTGGGCCCGATACTGGCGGTCGAGGAAATGGTCGCACTGGGGTCAACGACTGCGCTGGGATGGACGCCCGCCGGAGCAGCAGGCGAGCGGTCAAACCAATGGCTCAACCGAGCATAGCCCATGTAAGGGTTATCTAATACAAGGACATTGGTCTGAGCTTGATCCGCCGTGGCCGGAGATACGATAACCGCCCCGGCCTGAGACGTTTTCAGGTACCTAGCGTAAGACGGATTCGCCAAAAAACTGATCTGGCTGGGGCCTGCCGCCTGCAGGGTTGCCATACCAGAAACCCGTGCATCCGGATCTCCCCGGAGGCTGGCCCCCAACGCATCAGCAATTTCCTGAAGACGATAGGATGTTACTGCCATTGTTATCTCCAAATATCCGGACCAGGGAGGCCCTGTTTTTTCTAACGGTTCAGCTTTTCAAGCAATTGCGGGGTCAGATTCATTTCGGGCTTCACATACACAACCGCTTCACTCGGCAAAATCAGATCCAGATCGTGTTCATCCAGAAGCTCTTTAACGGCCTCATCCACCTCGGGGCGTGCGCCTTCCAGGAACTGCTGTTTGCGCTGTGCCACCGTTGAATCAAGACGCTGTTTTAGGAAATTGAACTCCTGAACTTTTTCCTGAAACTCGGTCGCCAGTTTGGTGCGCTCGCTTTCATTCATCATCGCGCCGTCTTTTTCCAGACGATCCTTCAGTTTACGAGCAGCTTCCTGAGCTTCGCGCACTTTGTTTTCATCGGCGGCGAAATCTTTCTGAAGCTTTTCACTGAATGCCTGAGCATCGTTTGACGAAAACAACGCCTGACGCAAATCCACCACGCCCACGCGGGTCTCTGCCGCAGCGTGAAAAGAAAAGGCCAACAATAACGAACCAAGAACCGCTGAAATACGTTTCATCAAAACTCTCCTTTGCTTCATATTTTCGTTTTTATATTACGCGTCAGAATGTCTGCCCCAGCGAGAACTGGAACACCTGAGTATCGTCACCACTCTTGTCATTCAGTGGCTTGGCGAGACTGAATGCCAAAGGACCAACGGCCGTGATCCATTGGAAACTCACACCCGCCGAAGTACGGACTTCGGTCAACTCCGGATCGAAGTCACGGTCGGTATCAAAGACCTGACCCGCATCCAGGAAGAGCGACGTACGCATGCTTCGGGTATCACCGGCAAACGGTGTCGGGAAAATCAGCTCAAGACCTGCCTCCGTCAGCAAGTTACCGCCGAACGGATCAGGATCGGAGAAATCCCCTGTCTGATTGGTCGCTTTGTTCCCCAGAGAATTCGCTCGATACCCTCGTACAGACCCGTAACCACCCGAATAGAAGTGTTCGAAGAAAGGCATTTGCGAACGGTCACCATAACCGTCCCCAAACCCTACCTCGGTCCGCGCCCGAACAACCCAACGCTGACTGTCTACCAATGGGAAATAAAAGTCCGTGCGGTGGCTCGCTTTGTAGAACGTCAGATCGCTAACCGGTACCGCCACATCCAACGACAGGGAATGACTATAGCCCTTGGTCGGAAGCACGCCGCGGTTCAATGTACTCCGGCGCCAGCTACCAAACAGGAAGTAATTGGTAAAGGAATCCCCTTCGTCTTCAATAAAGGTTCTGACCTCTTCCGCGGAAAAAACGCCTTTTTTGATATCAGAACGGGTAACACCCACACCAAAGTTCAGCCGGGTGATAGAATCCGTCGGGTAACCAAACGTCATCCGGGCGCCGTATTCGTCCAGCAAGTAGGATGAAATATCTTCTTCCTGATAATCGGTTTCCCGTGCGAACAGGCTGAAGCCTCGGCTTACCCCGTCAACTGTGTAATACGGGTCCATGTAGGAAATATTGGCGCTTTTGACGGAATCGCTGAAGTTCACCCCGAACGATACCCGCTTGCCGCTACCAAAGAAGTTGTTCTCTGAAACAGATGCTCCGAGAATCACACCGGAGTTCTGTGAAAAACCTACCGAGGCAGACAGGCTTCCTGTCGGCTGTTCCAGAACGCTGTAATTAACGTCTAGCAGATCGTCTGACCCGGGAACCGGCACCGTTTCCACGTCAACGGTTTTGAAAAAGCCCATACGCTCGAGTCGGGTTTTGGAGAACTCGATCCGATCAGAAGACGCAACACCACCTTCCATCTGCGTCATTTCCTGACGCAGCACTTCGTCTTTGGTAGAAACGTTGCCGTTGAAGTTAACGCGGCGAACATAGGCACGCTTACCCGGCTCAATATAAAAAGTCACCTTCGCAGTGTTATCGTCGTTCGGCTCGGGAACCGCATTAACACTGGCAAAGGCATAGCCTTCCCGACCAAGACGGAAAGACAAGGCTTCGGAAATCGCCGTCATCTGCGCGCGCGAGAACACATCACCCTCTTCCACCGGAATAAACTTGCGAAGCTCTTCCTCCTCAAGAATCAGGTTCCCGCGCAGCTGTATGTCGGAGATGGTGTATTGAGGGCCTTCGTTGAGAGCCATCGCGATGAAGACTTGCTGCTTGTCCGGCGAGATTGACACCTGGCTGGACTCCACATTGAAATCCAGATAACCGCGGTCAAGGTAGAACGAGCGCAAGGTTTCGAGGTCGCCACTGAGTTTTTCACGGGCATACTTGTCGCTGTTGGTGAGAGAGTTCCACCAACCGCTGCTGCGCAACTCGAACAGATCCGTCAGCGTCTCATCGTCGAACTCGCGGTTACCGACGATATTGATGTGCTGAATAGCGGCAACTGAGCCTTCGTTGATATCCAACCGGATGGCGACACGATTACGCGGCAGCTCCTCAGCTGAGGCCTTCACCCGCGCGTTGTAGCGCCCCTGCGCGATGTAAGATCGCAGGATTTCAAGCTCAAGACGCTCAAGGGTCGCCCGGCGAAAGACCTGCCCTTCATCAAGGCCCGCACCAGCCAAGGCGTCTTTCAGCATGTCGGTTTCAATGTTTTTGTTGCCCTCGATTTCGATCGACGAAATGGAGGGGCGCTCACGGACCGTCAGTATCAAGACGCCAGCGTCTCTGCTGACCTCAATGTCGGTAAACAAGCCCGTGCGAAACAGGTCTTTAATGGCGGCCGCCAAACGAGCTTCATCAATTTGCTCGCCCATATTGATCGGAAACGCGGAAAATACCGAACCCGCAGATACCCGCTGCAGGCCTTCCACCTCAATGTCCGCAACCGTGAATTCGTCCGCCAACGCTGGCTTCATACCGGTTGCGGTAATCGCGAGGCCAACAGCTACAGCTAGAAGAGAACGTCTCATTCAGTTATATCGCCTGGTTAATGTGCGGTAAGGAGCCCGCAATTCTCACAACCGCATCAGGTCGTTGTAAAGAGCAAACACCATTAAAGTCAGGATCAAAGCCATACCAATTCGTAACCCTAGCTCTTGAGCCCTGTCCGATAAGGGTTTCCGGCGAATAGCTTCAATCGTGTAATACACGATGTGACCACCATCCAGCACCGGCACTGGCAGCAAATTCAAAACACCCAGACTTACGCTGAGATACGCCAGAAATCGAACAAAATCCTCAAACCCCGAACTGACACTGGCTTCAGCCACCCGGGCAATGGTAATCGGCCCACTCAGATTCGTCGGTGAGAGAAGCCCTGTCACCATTTTCTTGATGGCGACCAGCGTTAAACGAGTGTCGGCCCACGTCTCGTGAAACGCATTCGGTATCGCCGCCAAAGGCCCGAACTGCACGTTCCGAAGCACTTCGTCAGGCCATGAGATCGCTTCAACACCCGCACCGACAAAACCAATCACCTGGCCATCATCCAGGGTACGCGCGCCCGGCGTAACGGCTACCTCTAACTGAGCGTCATTGCGCTCTATCGACAGCACGATCGGCTGCTCAGGCGCATTACGAATGTGTTCAACCAAGGCAAACCAATTATCGACGGGTTCGCCGTTTACGGCTAATACGCGGTCACCGGCCTGAAGTCCGGCCACCTCGGCGCGACCGCCCTCGACCACCTGCCCCAAGACTGCGGGCACTTCCGGGCGCCAGGGCGTGACTCCAAACTCCGCCAGAGGGTTGGGCGCATCGTCACTCAATGCCCAGCCATTCAACGGCCCGGACACAACGCCCCGATAACCCTGCTCGGAAATTTCCAAAGATACCTGCCCGTGCTCTCCCGCACGCTCCAGCAGGCGCATATTCACGTCGCGCCAGGACGTAACCCGATGACCGTCCACCGAGTGTATTTCCATGCCCTCTTGCAAGCCCACACGCTCAGCGGTGCTGTCTTCCACGACACTGCCGACGATGGGAGCGACGGTCGTAACACCCACAACGCTGATCAGCCAATAAGCGAGAATCGCAAAAATAAAGTTGGCTATCGGGCCGGCAGCCGCGATGGCAATGCGCTGAGAAGGCGGCTTAGAGGTAAACGCTTGGTCCCGCAACTCTTCAGGAACCGGGCCCTCACGCTCGTCCAGCATTTTAACGTAGCCACCCAACGGAATGGCGGCAATGGCGTATTCGGTACCCTGACGGTCATACCAGGAGAACAGCGGTTTACCGAAACCAACCGAGAATCGAAGGACTTTTACGCCGAAGCGTCGTGCTACCCAAAAATGCCCGTACTCGTGCAGGGTAACCAGGATTCCCAGAGTCAGCGCTAATGCCAGTACGCTTTGAATAATCTGCATAGGTCTTCCGGTGTTGGTTCTGGGCTACAGCTTAACGAAACGCCAATACGATATCAGGCCGGCAATAAGCCAATATGCTCCTTGGCTTGCGCGCGTGCTTCAGCATCTTTAGCAAATATGGTTTCGAAGCTGTCGGCTTCCACTACCTCGGTGGCTGCCAGCGTTCGCTCTATGATAACGGGGATATCGGTAAAGGACAGCTTACCTTCAAGAAATGCCGCAACTGCGATTTCATTTGCCGCATTGAGAACAGCAGGTGCCGTGCCGCCAGTGGCAAATGCCTCAGCCGCCAGGCGCAAACACGGGAAACGCGTTATGTCCGGACGTTCAAAGTGGAACGTACCGATGGCGAATAAATCCAGCGGCGCAACGCCCGCCGCGATACGCTCCGGCCAAGCCATCCCGTTCGCAATCGGTGTACGCATGTCCGGGCTTCCCATCTGGGCCAGCACCGAGCCGTCTGCATACTCCACCATCGAATGAATAATACTCTCCGGGTGCACATGCACCTCGACATGATCCGGGGTGGTATTGAACAGCCAGCAAGCTTCAATAAGCTCCAGACCTTTATTCATCAAGGTAGCCGAATCAACCGAAATCTTTTGGCCCATAGACCAGTTCGGATGTGCGCAGGCTTGCACCGGTGTCACCGATTTCAACGACTCTGCTGACAAAGTGCGGAAAGGCCCACCAGAGGCGGTCAACAAGATACGTGTAATGCCGGCGGCAACGGGGTTACGCACTTTATCGGCAGGCATGCACTGGAAGATGGCGTTGTGTTCGGAATCAATCGGCAATAGCTCCGCACCCGATTCCGCCACGGCGTCCATAAACAGTCTACCGGACATCACCAACGCTTCTTTGTTGGCCAACAACACTCGCTTGCCGGCACGGACCGCTGCCAGTGTCGGCGCAAGCCCTGCCGCACCCACGATGGCAGCCATCACGGTATCGGCTTCTTCGGCTGCAGCAACCTGACACAAACCTTGCTCGCCACCGAGCACGGTCGTTTCGGGCTGATCTGCGAGCAAGCTTTCAAGCTCACGAGCGGCACCAACATCGGCCATGACTGCAAAAGCGGGTTTGAATTCCCGACACAAAGCGGCTAATTCCTGCGCTTTGGTACCGGCCGTCAACGCCCACACCGAAAACCGTGCGGGATGCCGACGAACCACGTCGAGAGTACTCAGGCCTATGGAGCCGGTCGCTCCTAAAACGGTAACGCTGCGATGGGTCATACAGACACGCTGGCCGCGCTCAGCCAACCAAGCAATGTAATGATCAATGCGAAAACCGGAATCGCGGCGGTCAGGCTATCAATCCGATCCATGATGCCACCGTGCCCCGGTAGCAACTGACTGCTGTCTTTGATGCCCCGAAAACGCTTCAGCATACTTTCAAGCAAGTCGCCCAATACGGACACAAACCCCGTAAACAAGCTGGCAATGAGTAACAAAAGGGTTTCTTGCAGACTGGCGCTGGCAATATAGCTGGCAACCAAGGCCAACAATCCCACCGCGACCAAACCACCCCAAACACCAGCCCAGGACTTTCCGGGGCTCACACGAGGCGCCAATTTGGCTTTGCCAAACGCTCGGCCTGCGAAATACGCGCCGATGTCGGCCACCCAAACCATGAGAAAGATATAGAGAATGACGAGCAGACTGTTGGTCAAAGCGCCAAACTCGAAAACGCCGGTGCGCAGATGATTCAAACCGACCCATGCGGGCAAAAGTACAAACAAGCCCATCAGTGCCCTGACAGCAACCGAACCCCAGGTGTCTGAGCCTCGTGGATAACGGCTCACCAGCCCAAAGCAGACGAGCCACCAAACGAACGCCAGCGACAAAACCATCACAGCGGAGACGTTCAGCTGTGATATCAGAGCCATCAACACCGCCACGGCTACCGCGTACGCAACACGGCCACCCTGCCCTTCGACACCCGACATGTTTGCCCACTCCCAGGCACCGAGGGCAATAATTGCACCGGTGAAGAGTGAGAAGCCAAACGCGGGTAGGAAGAAAATGCCGCCGATTGCAATCGGGGCCAGGATAAGTGCGGTAATAATTCGAGTTTTAAGCACGGTAATAATCGCTATGTCGTTATTGTTGTGTGGCTTGGGAATCAAGCTGATCGTCGGTTTGCCCAAAACGGCGCTTGCGCTGCCCGTACGCTTGCAACGCCTTCAGCATTTCTTCAGCTTTGAAATCAGGCCAGAAAACATTGGAGAAATAAAACTCCGTATAGGCCAAGTGCCACAACAAAAAATTGCTGATGCGCTGCTCACCGGCGGTGCGAATCATCAAATCCGGCATTGGCAGATCACCAATGCTCAAATGCTGCTGAATCAAATCGTCGGTAATATCGGAAGGGGCCAGTTCACCCGCTCGAACTTTCTCTGCAACTGCCTGGGTGGCCTGAGTGATGTCCCAGTGCCCACCATAATTAGCGGCGATCACCAAGGTCATCGCCGTATTATTGCGAGTAAGCGCCTCGGCTTTTTCCATATGCTCTTGCAACAAAGGATTGAAGGCCGAGCGGTCGCCGATAATCCGTAACCGGATATTGTTACGGTGAAGCTTTCGAACTTCCCGCTCAAGGGCGATCACAAACAGGCGCATTAATGCCGACACTTCGTCTTTGGGGCGTCGCCAGTTTTCGCTGGAGAAAGCGAACAGCGTCAACACCTCCACGCCCTGCCGCGCACAGGTTTCAACAACGGCTTTGACCGCATCCACTCCTGCCTTGTGGCCCGCGACTCCTTTCAACCGCCGTGCTTTCGCCCAGCGATTATTGCCATCCATGATAATGGCCACATGCCGGGGACGACTGCTGGCCGTCACCGGAATTTCTGCGGTTATTTGATCCGTCATGAAACCCTCTGCGCAGTAGCATCTTCAACCACTGCTGACTCTGTTTCTGAACAATCTGACGGTTAAACCGCCATCAGATCCTCTTCTTTCGCCTTGAGCATCTTTTCGATCTCGGCGATGTACTTGTCGGTCAGCTTCTGGATCTCGTCTTCGCCACGACGCAGATCGTCCTCGCTGATTTCCTTCTCTTTCAGAAGGTCTTTGAGCATACCGTTTGCGTCACGGCGCGCATTACGAACCGACACACGGCCCTGCTCTGCATCACCACGGGCCTGCTTGACCATCTCTTTACGGGTCTGCTCGGTCAACATGGGCATAGGAACGCGAATGGCGTCACCGTTGCTGGACGGGTTCAGGCCAAGATCCGACATCATGATGGCTTTTTCAATGGCCGAAATGATGCTCTTTTCCCAAGGCGCGACTAACAACGTACGGTTGTCTTCCACGTTTACGCTAGCCACCTGCTTGAGCGGGGTGTCTTGACCGTAGTAGTTCACCATCACGCTATCAAGAATCGCAGGGTGAGCGCGACCGGTACGGATTTTGTTGAAAGCCGAGGTAAGCGCCTCAAGGCTTTTCTTCATTTTCGATTCAGCTTCTGTCTTAATATCGTCAATCACGTCGAAACCCTCAATTCGTTACTCAATCAATGTGCCTTCTTTCTCTCCCGTCACGATGCGGGTGAGAACGCCTGGCTGGTTCATATCGAACACCCGCAAAGGCATACCGTGATCGCGAGCCAGACAGATGGCGGTAAGATCCATCACGCCAAGCTTGCGATCCAACACTTCATCGTAGGTCAGGCGGTCATATTTTACTGCGGTGGGGTCCAGATTGGGATCCGCGTTATACACACCATCCACTTTGGTGGCCTTCAGAACGGCATCGGCCTC
>Ga0208435_100063_pt1 | contig 38678 bp, 33 predicted proteins | sample 24_taG_FD_184097 | JGI IMG/M metagenome (GOLD analysis project Ga0208435, IMG submission 184097) | Marine viral communities from Cariaco Basin, Caribbean Sea - 24_WHOI_OMZ (SPAdes) (version 2) | ecosystem: Environmental > Aquatic > Marine > Oceanic | place: Caribbean Sea: Cariaco Basin...
ACCGCCAGGCAAACGACCGCTTCTATCAGGAGTATTTGAATGGCGAGCTGGACGTTTTCGAGTACCAGCGTTTTGCTCTTCAACCGCTGTCCATCCACAACATGGAGGAGCTGGAATCCTGGCGTGAAACGTTCATGGCGAAGAAAGTACGGCCGATGATGCTGGAGAAAGCCGCTAAGTTGCTGGCTCATCACCGGGCGCAAGGCCATACGCTGATGATCATTACGGCCACCAACCGCTTTATTACCGAGCCGATTGCAGAGCTTTTGGGTGTGGATTACCTGATTGCGACCGAACCAGAGTTGGTGAACGGTCGGTTTACCGGGGAAGTAGCGGGTACGCCGAGTTTTCAGGAGGGCAAGGTTGTGCGCCTGAACGACTGGCTAGAAGCCTTCAACGAGACTTTGGACGGCGCATGGTTTTACAGTGATTCGCACAATGATGTGCCACTGCTGAAATTAGTGCAGAACCCGGTGGCGGTGGACCCAGATCCAACGCTGGAGAAACTGGCTGTTGAGAGTGGCTGGCCGGTGATGTCGCTTCGGGATTGAGGTTTTAGAGCATCTTGACCCGGTCACCAACGGGGCAGCCTTTCCGGGATACGCGGTGAATACATCCCTGTACGCTCGACAAAATCATCCATGATTTTGACGATCCCGGAAAGGCTGCCCCGCCGGTGACCTACATTGGGTACTGCTTTCGTGTTTACAGAAAACCGGTCAGCGAACGCACAAAGCAAGATTTGATGTAATCGGTTTCAGGAATACCGGGCACAACCGGATGGTCCGGTGCCTGATGCCCCTGCTCCAGCAACTGTACAAAACGATCAATCTTGCGCCCGCTACCGCGGATGATGTCGATCAGCTTTTCCTGAGACAAGTGCATGGAACACGACGCAGACACCAGCAATCCATCCCGTTCCAGCAACCGCAACCCAAGCTGATTCAAACGAGCATAAGCCTGCTCACCGGCTTTCTGATCACGACGGCGCGGAATCAACGCGGGTGGGTCTAGCACCACGATGTCGAACTTTTCTTTCTCGTCCGCCAGCGCTTTCAGGGCGTCAAAGGCATCGCCTTCAATGGTGTCCACATTATCCAGCCCGTTCAGCTTGGCATTGTGATGCACCGAATCCACCGCAGATGAAGAAGCATCCACACAAGTCACCTGCGAAGCACCCGCGCAAGCAGCCTGAATGCCCCAACCGCCCACGTAACTGAATACATCCAGCACCCGCTTACCCGGCGCATAGGCCTGCAGCCGCTGACGATTCATCCGGTGATCGTAAAACCATCCCGTCTTCTGTCCGCCAGCCAACGGTACCTCAAACTGCGCGCCGTTCTCTTCCACCCGCAGAACGTCTGTCTCGGGGCCATGAGCAAATTCCACATAGCTGGAAAGCCCTTCCACCTTGCGCATCTTGCCATCGTTCTTTAGCACCACCACACGAGGATGCGCCAAACGCTGAACCGCACGCACAATGGCGTCTTTCATCATTTCCATACCTGCAGTGGAGATCTGCACCACCACAACGTCATGAAAACGATCCACTACTAAGCCCGACAAGCCATCGCTGTCGCCAAACACCCAGCGATAAAAAGGCTTATCAAACAACCGCTCCCGCAACGAAAGCGCTGCTTCCATCCGGTCCGTCAACCGCTTCGGCGTCATCCCCTGCGCAGGCTCCCGACTGATCAAACGCCCACAAATCAGCGCATGGGGGTTCACAAACACCGTACCCAGCGACTTATCGTTCGACGCCCGTAGCTGAGCCTGAGCCCCGGCTTCGAACTCCGTCAACGGGCTGCGTTTGATGTCCACCTCGTTGCTGTAAACCCACAAGTGGCCAGCACGGAGACGGCGTTCTGCACCTTTGCGCAGATAGAGAATCGGGAAATCCATTAATTAATTACCTGTGAGTTCATTCGTTATGAGGGCTACTGTGCAGCTTGGGCGGGTTTCCGGGGGCGGGCCTCACGAAACTGTGCGTAGCCAGGGATGGCGGAGCCCAAGCGTCACATGGATGTGCCGAAGGAGCGTGTTTCGGGAGGCCCGCCCCCGGGAACACGCTTGCACCAATTTTCTGACTTAGCCTTCTGAAGCCACGTGCTCAGCGTATGCATCCGGATCCATCAAGCCATCCAGCTCGCCTTCATCCGCCAGCTTAACCTTAAACATCCAGCCTTCACCATACGGATCATCATTAACAATCTCCGGCTCATCCTCAAGCTTCTCATTCACCTCAAGAACCTCACCCGTCACCGGGCTAAACACATCCGAAGCCGACTTCACCGACTCCGCAACACCCGCTTCCTCACCACCGTTTACCGTAGCACCCACTTCCGGCACTTCGATAAAAACCACATCACCCAACTGCTCCTGGGCGAAATCCGTGATACCAACAGTCGCCGTACCATCAGCCTCAACCCGCACCCACTGGTGCGTATCGATATACTTAAGATCCGCAGGGATATTGCTCATAATTTGTGTGTCCTGTTGAAATTTTTTGCGCAGTTTAACCGAAGAGCTTAGTTCCAGCGAATGCTACGGGCCAGCTTCATAAATGCAACCAGATAATCCACTTCCTGATCCCGCTCCCGAAAGCCCAAAAATATCTGTTTCGGCATGCCTTCCTCGCCCAATCGCAACGCCTTGATCGACATTTTCTGCGCGTATTCATCCACCAACCAGCGTGGCAAAGCAGACACTCCCCGGCCCGCAGCGACCATCTGCAGCATGATGTCGGTAGTTTCAATCGTTTTATGGAACGCCGGTGCCGCATGGGCGGGTAAAAAGAACCGGGTGAAAATATCCAGCCGCTCCGGTGCCACCGGATAGGTAATCAAGGTTTCACTGGCCAATTGCTCTGGTTCTACCCACTCGCTCTCCGCCAATGGATGATCGCTCGCCACCACCAACACCTGCTCGTAATCGAACACGGGCTCAAAGCACACGCCAGGACGATGCAACGGATCAGGCGTCACCAACAAATCGATATCATGGCCGAACAAAGCGCCCATTCCGCCAAACTGGAATTCTTGCTTCACATCCACATCCACATCCGGCCACTGCTGCAAATACGGCCCCACCACCTTCAATAACCACTGGTAACAAGGGTGGCACTCCATACCCACGCGCAAGCTACCACGCTGGCCTTTGGCCACTTGCCCGACCAGCATTTCCGCGTGTTCAAACTGCGGCAATAGCCGGTTTGCCAGCGACAGCAGTTGCTCGCCCGCTTGGGTAAACCGCAATTGCCGCCCTTCCCGCAACCACACCGGGGTTCCCAATTGCTGCTCCAGCTTACGAATCGCGTGACTCAACGCGGATTGAGTTAAATGCAGATGCTCGGCGGCAGCGGTGAGCGAACCCTGCCGTTCAACCGCTCGGAATATCTCTAAGTGACTTCGTTCAATCATGCCTTAACCGTGAATTATTCTCATGGATAGTTGAGATAATACCATTTTTATTCATCTCATAAACTGCCTAATCTAGCTCACCTACTTACAGCAGAAACCACTAAGGGCAGCATCATGGTGACAACGCACAACCTCGGATTTCCGCGCATCGGCGGTCAACGGGAACTGAAATTCGCACTGGAACAGTACTGGGCCGGCCGCAAAACCGAACAGGACCTCACCGCAACCGCAGCTGAGCTACGCCAGACTCACTGGCAACAGCAATCTGGTCTCGACTTTGTACCCGTGGGCGATTTCTCGCTCTACGATCAGGTGCTCGACATGTCTGTCACGCTGGGCAACCTGCCAGCTCGCGCAGCAGACAAAGAAGGTAACGAGCTAGACACCTACTTCCGTGCAGCCCGCGGCCGCGGCGCTAACGACAGCCCCTGCTGCGCCATCGCAGCCGGCGAAATGACCAAGTGGTTCGACACCAACTATCACTACATCGTGCCGGAGTTCACTGCTGACACTGAGTTCAAGCTGAACCCTGAGCGACTCATCAATCAGTTGGCGGAAGCACAACAGCAAGGCGTGAAGGCGAAGCCCGTTATCATTGGCCCGGTTACCTACCTATGGCTAGGTAAAACCTCTGACGACAGTAACCGCTTGGATCTACTGGAGCGTCTGCTGCCAGCCTATTCACAACTACTGGAAATTCTCGCCGATGCCGGCGCTGAGTGGGTCCAGATTGACGAGCCTGCTCTGGTTACCGAGCTGGATGCGAACTGGCGTTACGCGTTCAATCTGGCTTATCACCAACTGAAAGCGAATCGCCCGAAGCTGCTGTTGGCCACCTACTTTGGTGAGCTGCGCAACAACCTGCAACTGGCTTGCGAGCTGCCAGTGGCCGGGGTTCATCTCGATGCTATCAGCGCACCAGATGAAGTAACCCGCATTGCCGACTGGCTGCCAACGCACAAGGTGCTGTCGCTGGGCGTGATTAGTGGCCGGAACATATGGAAAACCGACCTTAATAACACGCTGGAATGGCTAGAACCAGTACATGAAAAGCTGGGCGACCGCCTGTGGCTGGCGCCGTCTTGTTCATTGCTGCACGTGCCCGTCGATTTGTCACAGGAAACTAACCTGGACCCAGAAATCCGCAACTGGTTGGCTTTCGCTCTGCAGAAGCTGGACGAGCTTCAAATACTAACCCGCGCTCTCAACGAAGGACGAGAATCCGTCCAGCAGCAACTGGCGCAGAATCAAGAAGCCATAGACAGCCGCCGCAATTCAACGCGCGTTACCAACCCGGACGTTCGTGCGGCGGTTGCAGAGATCACAGCAGAGCTGGGAAACCGCCAGAGCCGCTATGCCCAACGTATCGCGCTTCAGCAAGAGAAGCTTCAGCTGCCGGCGTTTCCGACCACGACCATTGGCTCGTTTCCACAAACACCGGAAATCCGCCAGGCCCGTTTGCAGTTCCGCAGAGGTGATTTAGCGGCAGCCGATTACGAAGCTCAAATGAAGGCAGAGATTGAGCGCTGTATTCGTAATCAGGAAGCCTTGGGGCTGGACGTTCTGGTTCACGGTGAAGCCGAACGTAACGACATGGTGGAATACTTCGGTGAGCAGCTCGAAGGCTACGCGTTTACCCGATTCGGCTGGGTTCAGTCCTACGGTTCGCGTTGTGTTAAACCGCCCATTTTGTATGGCGACATTCGCCGCCCGAAGGCCATGACCGTAGATTGGATTCGCTACGCCCAATCACTGACCGACAAGCCGGTAAAAGGCATGCTGACCGGGCCGGTAACCATTCTGAACTGGTCGTTCGTGCGGGACGATCAACCCCGCAAGGATTCGTGCCTACAGCTGGCACTGGCCATTCGCGAGGAAGTTCAAGATTTGGAGAAGGCCGGCGTGGGTATCATTCAAATCGACGAAGCCGCCCTGCGTGAAGGCTTGCCACTTCGCCAATCGGACTGGGAAGGCTATCTGGACTGGGCCATCAACAGCTTCCGCATCGCCGCCAACGGCGTAGAGGACAGTACACAGATTCACACGCACATGTGTTATTCGGAGTTCAACGACATCATCGAAGCCATCGCTCGAATGGATGCCGATGTGATTACCATCGAAACGTCACGATCCGACATGGAGCTGCTGGACGCCTTCAAGAGCTTCGAGTACCCGAACGACATCGGGCCCGGGGTGTATGACATTCACTCGCCCAACGTCCCCGACAAGGAGCAAATCATTAACCTGATGAAGCTCGCCGCGGAACGGATTCCGGCGGAACGATTGTGGATAAACCCGGACTGCGGGTTAAAAACTCGGAAATGGGAGGAAGTGACTCCCGCGCTGGAAACGATGGTGGCCGCGGCTAAGGCGTTGCGGGCATAAATGGAGCTTCGAAGAGGGTGCGCCTTGTGGCGCACCCTGCAGACCTTCAGACCTCCTAAGGATGTGGAGGTAATGATTTACCAACCTTCTAATGGTATTCCGTGCTCCTTTAGATAGGCGCCGTGCTCTTCGAGATATTCTGCCGTGCGCTCTTTGAAGGCATTTGCATCTCCGTCCACTTCAATACCTGATAAACGCATCACTTCCACCGCGTTCGTTATCTGGTTCATCATCCACACTACAACTTCCCCGCCGGGAGCCAATCCTAAAACCAAAGTGCTTCTGGGTTTAAAACTGACCGTGCCGTCTGGGTTCAAGCGTTTTGCTGGATCTAGCATCCGCTCCTTCAAATCCGACGGCACTCGTATCAGAACTGCGTAGTATTTCTGTTCAGAAAAAGAGAACCAATGCATTGCTATTAAATTGGGAAAAGGCTCCATTGCACCACCTCCTCCACTAGGCCCATAAGGGCCCTGCCAGCAACACCCCAAAAAACCTACCGGCACACGCCAGCTGCGTTCACCGGATTTTTCTAAATGCAAATTAAGCACCCACATGTCATAGTGCTGGGGCGCTGCCACGCGTATATACCAATGGGAACCCTCTTCCTTGAAAGTACTGCAACCAACCAGTAGCAAGTACGCAGCAATCAGCATCAGATTTCGAATAATCAAGGCAACCGCTCCTTAAACATTGGGGTAAACGACTCGCTCACCGGAATCAGTGGGCGCATTTGGGCTAAAATTACGACCGAAACGCAGCGAAGTCAGTGTATCCTCATGGGCTAACTCGAATGGGTTGTAGTGCGCGGAATAGTGGGTATAGCGCTGCCTGATCAGATTGCGATGCGCCTCGCTTAACTTCGGTGTATCAATTCCTCTAGCAACCTGTTCTAGAACTGCACTTTTAACGGGCTCTAGCTCTTCAGGCAATCGATGCTCAGCTTCTTCCGGGTCAATGGCATTGAACGGAACCCCGCGCTTGGAAGCTAACTCATGCATGACCGATAGCCCCAACCGGGAGTATTCACCCCGTATTTGTCTATCCATTTTCAAGCCGAGTTCCACCCTACCTCTTGGAACGGGGTGTTCTTGCCTGTACGTCACTACGGTAATACTGGGCTCGATTTCGGCTTTACGAGTATCGGAAGCAGAGTGACGGCCCACGGACGATGTTGGAGGCAGACTAAACGAACCAATCCATCCTTCTGCAATCTTTTCCTGCTTTAGTGCTTCAAGGTTATCCCATTGCATCGTTTGTTCTGGCCAATCCACCCGATTCGGCGGAACGAGATACAGAGGGCTTATCAGCACCTGCTCACGCTGAGTATCAGGGTAGCCCCCACCTATGTCTGAATGGACACCTGGCAAGCTAATTTCGCGGAAATTATCCGAAAGACTGCCGTTGGCTGCTCTTAGGCTATTTAACGCAAAGTTTTCTCGGTGCTCATCCTCAGCCACTAGCTGAACGGCATGCCCAACCTTTGTAGGGTCTAGGTATATCTGAACAGGATCATTTCCATGATTGCCTGCCCCAAAGTCCAGAGCCTTCGGATTGATTACCGCCGCAACAGTATCAAACAACCCTATAAACCTAATCACCACTTTGTTCGGCCAATCAATTTGGTACTTTGCGAGAGCACGACCCAGCGCACCATGTTTACGCAGACCAATTTCATGAACAGCATGGCGCGCCGCCGCAGCCCCTCGACTAAAACCAAACAAATCAAAGTTTAATACATCAATTGGAGCCGCAAGGGACAACTCACTGATCTGATTAGCTAGATCAGCGAACGCTTCTTTGACCTGGTTAATTATTCCAGTATCGCCCATCCCAGTAGCGGCCCCGAACAAGGAGTCTGCCTGTCCGGTTTTGGTACCTACACCCCCCACATATACCGAGCGTCGATGGATAATTTTGTTTGAGTCGGTTGAGCTCGACCGATCGTAAAGATCGGCCAATTTGGCCACGTTAGTGGGCGCATTCCCATAACTCCCTCCCGTCATTAACGCGAGACGATAGGAACACTCTTCCTCCGATATCTCCCCTCGTTCAAAGGACTGAACACACTCCTTAGCCACACGCTCCTCCAGCTCCCTCGAATTCTCGGCGTTATTCAAGGTGCCATCGGTGAAGATGCCGATTTCGAGATGGATTTGCTGAGGGGCTTTTGTGGTTTCGGGTTCATTATTTAGCGCTGCGGATACGGCAAGCGGTGCCACTGACTGCGCGGGGAAACTCGTGTTTGAGTTTTGGGATGTGGATCGTTGGTGGCGAGCCTCCTCTTGCTGTTTCTCGCGATATTCTGCGTCAAACTGGCTGGCACCCAAGTGCCCTACACCTCCAATGCTTTGGGAAGCGAGTTGCTGCGGTGTAACGCCGTGTCGGTTCAGTGCATCCACGCCGCTGCGTATTTCGGAGTTAGCTACACCGTCACCTAAAGCCCACTGCCCCCTCCCATCGCCAGCGCTTCGCCAATAAACCACCGGCGCGAAGGGCTTACCATCAACCACCTCATGAACTAGCCAGAGTTCGCCTTGGTCAATTCGGCGCACGACCTCATCAACGAGCGCGGCACGGTAATTTCTTGAGGCACGACCACCGCCAGGAGACGCGCGGGATCGTCCCAGTAAATGCTCAAAATCGCCGCTGTTGGCGATATGCGCATGATCAAGGATCAGGCTTTTAGTTTTGGCGGCGGCAAAAAACGGGGATTCCAGCCTGGGCAGATCCGCGGCACGCAAATCCCAGGTGCTTACAATTTTCATGGCTCGTCATCCGTTGACTGAGGGCATTCATCCTTGTGAAATCGTATTCACAACGTTGCTATTGTAACCCACTGATCATCCTGGTCAGTGAACTGCCTTCCAATGGCATGCTGCAGACTTGAGGGAGGAGAAGGTTTTGCGGTCAGTACCCGGAACTGTTTTCGTCCAGTTCGAACTCAAACCGGGTCGCCCTGCGGACTTCTGTAGAAATAGTTCCTGAAGGGGTTAGTTCGATCCAGCGATACCCCGGCGCGCGCGGTTCAACCGAGAAGTCACTGGCTCCGGCGGTGAACTGTATACAGGTAGAGGGAGTAGCGAGTAATTGAACGCCATTCCGTTGTTGGTGCAGCTCTTGATGGATGTGCCCCCATAACACAACTTTCACCTGTGGATGTTTATCGATAATCCGCCAGAAGGCTTCCCGGGTTTTTAGTCCAATTTTATCCATCCAATCGGAATGAATATCCACTGGATGGTGGTGAAGGCAAACCATGGTGGGCAGTTCAGTATGTTCGGAAAGTGCGTTGTTGAGGTGGGTCAGTTCTTGCTCTGACAACTCACCAAAGACCTTTCCATGAACGGAAGAGTCGAGCATGACGAAGTGCCAGCCGCCCTGTGTCCACTGGCGATGATCGGCCTGAAATTCGGCGGCGATCGCATTCATCACAGGGGTATCATCGTGGTTTCCGGCAATCCAGAGAGACGGACAATCAAAGGCTTGTAGCTGCTCTCCAAAATAACGGTAGGCTTCAACGGACGCATCTTGCGAGATATCACCGGTGGCCAGCACTAAATCTGGCTGGCCGTGCACTTTCAGGACTTCGTCAATAACCGCCGCCAGGCTGTCTCGGGTGTTTACGCCCAGCAAAGCTCCGCCTGATTGTGCGGTGAGGTGGGGGTCCGTCAACTGCAGCACCCGTAATGGGCGCTTAGGATCAGAGTGGGTCATACAAGCCCTGCTGTTGTCTCTGCAAACGTTTATTTGTTCTTAGTTTACGATGCTTGGCGCTCGCTGCATTGGCTACGAATTAAGGGTATGTCACATTCTCGCCAATTACGCCTGATATTTTGCAGTATTTGACAACCATGGCACAGGATAAGGTGCCTGCAACGACATTTCGGCTTAGTCTCCAACCTGACCAGCTGTCCAGGCAGCCTGCTCCAAAGGCAGATGGCCAAAACGCAGACAATAATCCAGCCAGTCGGCAAGAAAACCGTTGATCTGAACCTTTTCATCGGGATGGTGCATGAAGCGGTTCGGATAATCGTTCACCGGGGCAATGTGGCGATGGCGGTAACAACTGATCACTTCCGCCATGGTGGCATCGTGGTAAACCCGAACGGTCATTTTAGGATTATTCAACCACCGGCCGCTGTTATGAACTTGTTCCAGTAACAAGGTTTCGGTAAATCTCGCGGTTTGCAGCCGCTCAATACGGACCCGCCCCAAGTACTGATCTTCCCGGTGTAATTCTATTTCGCACACGGCCTCGTCTTCAGCGTCAAGCTGCCTCAGTTTGCGCAGCCGATGGTAGTTGCCATCACACAGTGCGCCGAGCTGGCGTAAGTCGGGGACGTATCGTTTTGGCCGTTTCACCCATTCGGTCATGCCCGCCACTCCTTTCGCAGCCGGTCCCGATTCAGTTGCAGCCATTGAATGGCGATGATGGCAGCCGCGTTATTGATACGCCCATCGGCGATCATGGCGAAGGTTTCTTCGGCTGAAACCACATGGGAGAGGATGTCTTCATGTTCGTGCTCAACACCGAAAACACCTCCGGCATTGGCTGTACTAATTTGACCGCAATACAGGTGGATCATTTCGGTGGTGCCACCGGGGGATACCATGTAATCACAGATTTTATCCAAACGGCTGAAGCTCAGCCCGGCTTCTTCCTGGCCTTCACGTTGCGCGACGTCTTCCGGGCATTCGCCCTCTTCGTTCATGCCTGCAACGAGTTCAAGCAACCAGGGTGATTGGTTGCGGCCCAGAGCACCGAGGCGGAATTGTTCAAGTAGCACGACTTCGTCGCGTTCCGGATCATAGGGCAGTACGCAGGTGGCATCGCCGCGGATGAAGAGTTCGCGGGTGAAAGTGGGCATTTCACGGCCATCGAATCGCGGGTGGGTCAGCCAGAGCTTGTCCATACGAAAGAAGCCCTGGAAGACGGTTTCGCGTTTTTCGACTTTAACGTCGTTGGCTGTGAACTGGAACGGTTGTGGCATCGGTTCTTCCGGTTTAGTCATCGGTTTTGAACGATAGCCGTTATTGTGGGGAGGCTGCAAGTTACGGCCTTAGCCTGCGTGCTTGGTGTTAGGCAGACCTTGGGATGGCTTGAGCGTTTTCTGAACCGCCTCACCACCCCGGCTCACAACTCCCAACCAACAGGCTGGGAGATCAAGAGCACCAAAGTCAGACCTTGTCGTAAAGTTTAGAACCAGACTCCACAAACTCGCGGGATTTCTCCTGCATGCCAGCATCGATCGCGGCCACCTCATCCATGCCCTGCTCCGCTGCGTAATCCCGGACTTCCTGTGAGATTTTCATGGAACAGAATTTGGGCCCGCACATGGAGCAGAAGTGCGCCACTTTCGCAGAGTCTTTCGGCAGGGTTTCGTCGTGGAACTCCCGCGCCGTGTCTGGGTCCAGCGCCAGGTTGAACTGGTCTTCCCAGCGGAACTCAAACCGAGCTTTGGACAACGCGTTGTCGCGAATCTGTGCACCCGGATGGCCTTTGGCCAAATCCGCCGCGTGGGCCGCGATTTTGTAGGTAATGATGCCGGTTTTGACATCGTCCTTGTTGGGCAAGCCCAGGTGCTCTTTCGGCGTGACGTAGCAGAGCATGGCACACCCGAACCATCCGATCATTGCCGCACCGATGCCCGAGGTGATGTGGTCATAACCCGGAGCAATGTCTGTGGTCAGAGGGCCGAGGGTGTAGAACGGCGCTTCGTCACAACACTCCAGCTGCTTGTCCATATTCTCTTTGATCAAGTGCATGGGCACGTGGCCCGGGCCTTCGATCATGCATTGCACGTCGTGCTTCCAGGCGATTTTGGTGAGCTCGCCCAAGGTTTCCAGCTCACCGAACTGGGCTTCGTCGTTGGCATCAGCAATGGAGCCGGGGCGCAAGCCGTCGCCGAGACTGAAGGACACGTCGTAGGCCTTCATGATTTCGCAGATGTCTTCGAAATGCTCGTACAGGAAGCTCTCTTTGTGATGCGCCAGGCACCACTTGGCCATGATGGAACCGCCACGAGAGACGATGCCAGTCGTCCGCTTCGCAGTCAGCGGCACGTGATGCAGGCGCACGCCGGCATGAATGGTGAAGTAGTCCACACCTTGCTCGGCCTGTTCGATCAGGGTGTCCCGGAAGATTTCCCAAGTCAGGTCTTCGGCAACACCGCCGACTTTTTCCAGCGCCTGATAGATCGGTACAGTGCCGATGGGAACCGGCGAATTTCGGATGATCCACTCGCGGGTTTCGTGGATGTTCTTACCGGTGGACAAGTCCATCACAGTGTCTGAGCCCCAGCGAATACCCCAGGTGAGCTTCTCGACTTCTTCTTCAATGGAAGACGTGACCGCGGAGTTACCGATGTTGCCGTTGATCTTCACCAGAAAATTACGCCCGATGATCATCGGTTCGGTTTCGGGATGGTTAATGTTCGCGGGAATGATCGCGCGGCCTCTTGCGACTTCTTCACGCACGAATTCGGGGGTAATCTCCGCTGGCAGGCTAGCACCGAATGATTGGCCCGGATGCTGATCATCGACCAATCCCTGCTCACGAGACTCTTGCAGCTTCATGTTTTCCCGAATGGCGATGTACTCCATTTCCGGAGTGATGATGCCTTGGCGAGCATAATGCATCTGGGTAACGTTCTTGCCGGGCTTCGCTTTGAACGGCTTGCGCTCGTCCATGAACCGAAGCGGGTCTAACAGTGGGTCTTTCATGCGGCGGAGGGTGAATTCGGAAGTGTAGCCGTCCAGCTGTTCAACATCGCCACGTTCGGCAATCCAATTGGCGCGAACCGGCGCTAAACCTTTGCGCAAATCGATTTTGGCATCGGGGTCGGTATAGGGACCAGACGTGTCATACACCAGCACCGGCGGGTTTTTCTCGCCGCCCAATTCAGTCGGGGTGTCGGCCACCGTAATTTCCCGCATTGGCACCCGAATGTCGGCTCGGCTACCCTGCACGTAGATTTTTCGTGAGCTTGGTAATGGTTTGATTGCTGCCGAATCCACTTTTGCGGAGTCGCTGAGGTATGCTGGTATGTCCGTCATGTCTGCTCCCAGTAATATCTGAGGTGTCAGGTCGCGCATGACGGAGCACTGCCAAAACGCCCTACGGGGCTGTTTGGCACTGATCGTGCGGTCTTAATCCCTACGCCGGTATTATCCGAATCAGGTCGCGGGTTCTGCGTTGCAATCTCAGCCAATCGCCGGTTTCTGACGATTCAGCACCCCGTCAAGACGCGAATATAGAATTCGTTGCCCACACAATGTGTGAGCATTTCAAGTGTAGAGACGGGGCACATTATTGTCCATAATGTGCCACCGATACTTTTGGCCCATACTGTCGTATTAGCTTTCGACACGATGGCCTTCCGATCCTTGTATCCAGATCACGGATGCCCGGAGACAGTTTGTCAGGAGATACAATGAAAAAACGCTTACTTCCAGGATTGATCGCCCTGCTTGCAGCTCAGCCTGCGTTCTCTCTGGATTTGATGGAGACTTACGAAAAGGCGCTGTCTTACGACTCGGGCATTGCTTCGGCCATGGCGAGATTTCAATCTCAGCAAGCCGCCAGTGACGTAAGCAAGAGCACACTGCTGCCCCAGATCGGCGCCTATGCCGAAGCCAATCACATCGACTTCGACGCGGATAACGGCCCTGGAGATAGCTACAAGTCTCTGAATTACGGCGTTCAGCTTACTCAGCCTATTTTCCGGGCCGATAACTGGTTCCGCTACGACGCCAGCCAGTTCCAGACTGAAGCCGCGCAAGCCCAATACAATTTGGCCCAGCAGCAGCTGATTCTTGATGTAGCCACAGCTTACTTCAACGTATTGCGCGCTCAAGACACAGTAACCACGGCTCAAGCCACCGAAGCGGCGATTCAGCGCCAGTTCGAACAAGCACAGGAACGCTACGATGTGGGCCTGATTGCCATTACCGAGGTGTATGAAGCACGCGCCAGCTACGATGACAGCAAGAGCCTGCGTATCGCCGCTGAAAACCAGTTGAACGTAGCCCGCGAACAGTTGGCCCGCTTGACTGGCGAGTATGCCGCCGATTTGGAAAACCTGCGGGAGAACTTCCCGCTAGGTCGCCCAAACCCGATGGACCCGGCCTCCTGGGAAGCTACGGCACTCGATCAGAACTGGTCTATTCAGGCAGCCATATTTCAGCTGAACGCCAGCGAAGCCAATCTGAAAGTGGCCAAAGCCGGCCACATGCCAACGCTTGATCTGGTGGCGTCCTACGGTGAAACTGAGCTTGAAAACGCCAAAACGCCTCAGCAGGAAGGTACACAAGGCGTTATCGGGCTCAAATTAAACGTGCCCCTGTATATGGGCGGTGGTACTCAAGCCGGTGTTCGCCAGCAACGCTCTCTGGTAACGGTTGCTGAGCAGGACTTGAACACGGTTCGCCGGGATGTGCAGGTGAATACCCGCAGCCTGTTCCTGACCGTCAACAACAACGTGGAAACCGCTTCTGCGCTTGAACAGACGATCATCTCACGCCGCAGTGCTCTGGATGCAACACGCGCTGGATACGATGTAGGAACACGGAACATTGTGGAAGTGCTGGATGCCGAGCGGGCGTTCTACGTGGCACTTCGCGATTACGCCAACGCCCGTTACGACTACGTGGTCAACTCTCTGCAGCTGAAACAGGCTGCCGGTACGCTTAGCCCGAAGGACCTGATCGACCTGAACAATTGGCTCAGCGAAGGCGCCCGCGGTATTGAAGCGATGGCAAATGACGACGAAACTCTGGAAGATCCGACCGAGTAACACCCGTCAGCTCTGCCAGTATACCCGGGCCGCCAGCAGGCCCGGGCATTACACCCTTTCGATGATCCCTTCGACCACCTTATCCAACGCTCCCCGGTTATTGTTCACAACCGCCAGCGCTCGTTCGCCGTACGCTTTGCAATCCTGCGCATCAGACATTAATCGACTGACCGCTTGAGCCAGATCTTGGCAACCCTCAACCATTTGCACGCCCTGATCAGCAATCAGACGATCATAAATGGTTTCGAAGTTGAAGACGTGGGGTCCGGAAAATACCGGGATGCCCCAGGCGGCAGGTTCCAGCGGATTGTGGCCTCCGCGCTCAATCAAAGAGCCCCCGACAAAAGCAATATCACTGGCGCCATACAGGGTCATCAGCTCGCCCATGGTGTCCCCAAGATAAACCTGAGCCTGCCGGGGATTCTCGCTAAGCGAGCGACGGGCTACCCGATAACCCTTTGCTTCGGCCATAGCTGCAACCGTATCAAAACGCTCTGGGTGCCGAGGCACGATGATCAACAGCGCATCATCGTGCTGCTCAAGAATACTCTGGTGGGCGCTCAGTAATTGCTCGTCTTCACCGCTATGGGTGCTGCCGGCAATCCAGACCTTACGACCCTCAAGCGTTTTTCGGATGCCCTCGGAGGCCTTGCGGACATCATCCGGGATATCGACATCAAACTTCACGCTGCCGGTCACTTCTACACGGTCCGTGGCCACGCCAATACGCCGAAAACGTTCGGCATCGGGTTCCGCCTGAGCCGCCACCCAACTGATGCTTTTCATGACGGGGGCCGCCAGCCCTTTCACTTTCTCGTAACCTTGCGCGGATCGTTCAGATAACCGGGCATTAATCAGAAACACCGGCACCCTCCGCCGCCTGCACTGACGGATCATATTAGGCCAAATTTCGGTTTCGAGAATAACGAGGATGCCGGGGTTCACGCGGCGCAGGAAACGCCGAATTGCACCGGGGGTGTCGTAAGGGGCGTACGCATAAGCGACTTTATCCCCGAACATCTTGCGCGCCTGAGCTAACCCCGTATCGGTCATGGCGGTCATCAGTATGGTTGCGCCCAATTCCTTGGCCAAGAGCCTTCGAACCAAGGGGCCTGCGGCAATAGTTTCACCCACTGATACTGCATGAACCCAGATTACCGGCCCGGACATTTCCGGAACCACACCAAGGCGGTGTTGCCAATCCCGGCGCAGAGCAGGTGCCTTCCGGCCCTGCCACCAAAGCCGAATCAGGATAAAGGGCAAAACCAGCCGGATCAGCTGGGAATAGATAAAATGAAACACGCAGGACTCCCGGCAAAACAGTGCGTTATCATAGGGCGAAATTTGTCGAGTGGCTGCATCTTGCCCTCGGGCTTAACGTTTGTCGATTCAGGATTCACGATTTTGAACAAGAAGTACCGCAAACAACCCAGAAACACCGATTACTCAGCTTACCGCCATCCCCGCTGGTGGCCAACTTGGCTGGGCCTATCGATTATGTGGCTGTTTGCCCAACTACCCATTCGTTTTCAGTGGTGGCTGGGCAAGATCGCCGGCTTACTTGCATGGAAACTGGCCAAAAGCCGCCGACACATTACTGAGGTCAACATTCGTCTGTGTTTTCCCGAACTCTCGGAAGCAGAACAAGCGGAACTGGTTCGTAAGGCCTTCATTGCCAATGGCATCGGTTTGATGGAATTGGGTATTGCCTGGTTCCGTGACCCCAAGAAACTCACCGACATTACACAAGTGCATGGCCTGGAATATTTTGAACAAGCGCTGGCCGATGGCCACGGTGTTTTGCTATTGGGCGGTCACTACAGCACGTTAGACCTTGGCGGCAGCCTGGTCACAGAGTTTATCGACGCCGACGTGATGCAAAGAGACCACAACAACCCGTTAACCAACGCAGTGATGACCCGGGCAAGAGGCCGCCGATACGGAACGGTTTTATCTTCCAAAGACCTGCGCGGCCTCTTCCGCAGCCTGAAGAAAAACCATGCGGTCTGGTACGCGACTGATCAGGACTACGGCCGAAAAGACATTGTCTTCGCGCCTTTCTTTGGCATTCCCACCGGCACCATCACCGCGACATCACGAATTGCGGATCGCAGCAAGTGCCGCGTGGTGCCGTTTAGTCACTTCCGCCGCGAAGACAAACCCGGCTACGACATTTACTTCCACCCGCCACTGGAAAACTTTCCGAGTGGCGATGACCTGGAAGATGCCACCCGCATCAACGCTATTATCGAGCAGGAAATCCGGAAAGCTCCGGATCAGTATCTCTGGATGCACCGTCGGTTTAAAACGCGCCCGTCCAAGGATGATCCGAGCTTTTACAAGAAAAACAGGAAAAAGAGGTAACGCGTGAACCCAGAAACGCGGGCACCGGCGATCTGGCTACTTACCGATAACAAGCCAGGGCACAAAAACCAATTGAAAGGGCTGGGAAATCGCTTGCGGGTACTCACCGGCGCCAGCATTCATTGGGTCAATGCGGCCGATTATTCGGTGCCGCTCTGGCGCGCATTTCTGGGTGCCGCTCCGACGATGGACGCTTCACTCCCAGCGCCCGCTCTGATTATTGCCGCAGGCTCAGGTACGCACCGGTTACTGCTGGCGTTGCGCCGCGTTCGAAACGCCCGCTTAGTCGTGCTGATGAAGCCCTCTTTCCCCCTTGTTTGGGTGGATGCAGCGATCATTCCGGCCCACGACAACACGAAACCATCGCGCAAAACGCTGATAACCGAGGGCGTCATCAACGCGATCACCCCGATGGCCCAACTGACCACAAAGCCGGAAGCGCTTATCTTGGCAGGCGGGCCTTCACCACACTTTGATTGGGACAGCGAGGCTGTTCTCTCGCAGATTACCGAGCTGATCGGACGTTATCCCGAATGGAGATGGACCATCAGCGATTCTCGCCGGACACCTGTGCGCCTCACGGCCAGACTGGACGAACTAAAAGGCCCCAAAGTCACGTTCGTTCACCACGAAAGCAGTCATGAAAACTGGCTGAATCACCAACTGGCCGCGTCGAGAGCTGTGTGGGTGACTCCGGATAGCGTTTCCATGGTTTGCGAAGCAGCCACCTCGGGGGTCCCCACGGGCTTGTTAAGCCTGCCCGCTCGAAGTCACAGTCGGGTTGCAAAAGGCGTGAGCAGACTTGCCGAGCAAGGCTGGGTTTCGCCCTGGAAGGATCAGCGCCATGTTATGGATGAAAACCCAGAACGACACGCGCGACTTTGGGAAGCCGATCGCGCCGCGCGCTGGCTTATCAACCGATTTGCGAACTTGCCCCAGAGCACTAACAAGGAGTCGTTGAATTGAGAATACTTCAGGCACTTCCGGCCCTCTACAGCGGCGGCGTAGAACGGGGTACCGTGGAGTTCGCAGCCGAGCTCGTCAAACGGGGCCACGAATCCTTCGTGGTTTCAAACGGCGGCCCGATGGCTGAGCAGGTGCGCGGCCAAGGATCCACACACCTTTACATGCCAATCCACCGCAAATCCCCCGCGTCATTCGGCCAGATCCTGCCCATGCGGCAGCTGTTGCAGAGCCTCAAGCCCGATATCGTGCACGTTCGGTCCCGCATGCCTGCGTGGATCGTAAATTTAGCCGTGAAGTCTTTGCCCGCAGACGAACGCCCTGCGATTGTTTCGACCTTTCACGGCATGTACTCCGTGAATCCGTACAGCGCGGTCATGGCGAAAGCGGATCACGTGATTGCAGTTTCCAACTGCGTGCACGACTACGTTCAGAAACACTTTCAGGTGCCGGATAGCAAGTTAACCGTGATCCAGCGCGGCGTGGATATTGATGCCTTCCGCCAGCGCGCGGTCAACGAACAGTGGCGCGAAATTTTGCTGTCTCGATTCCCCCAGCTCAGGGACAAAAAGATCATCATGATGCCGGGCCGAATTTCCCGCTGGAAAGGCCAGTTGGATTTCCTGAAAGCCATGGTAAGCATTGTGCAGGAACGTCCGGATTGCCACGGCATCATCGTGGGCGGCGCAGAGCCCGGGAAGGAACGTTTTTTACAGGAGCTTGAAACCGAACGAAGCCGGCTAAACCTGACCAATAAGGTTTCCTTTCTTGGTCAACGCAACGACATGACTAATCTGTATTTGTTCGCGGATGTAGTCTGCCATATGTCGACCAAGCCGGAACCCTTCGGCCGTACCGTCACCGAAGCCTTAGCCTCGGGCACCCCGGTTGTTGCCTACAATCGCGGCGGTGCCGCGGAAACCTTACAGGCTTGTTTTCGGGAGGGGTTGGTCACACCGGATGATACCGAGGCTTTCGCGCGCGCCACTTTGGAAATGCTGGATCGGCCAAAACAAGAGGTTGAACTGCCAGAGCGATTTTTGTTGCGGGCGCAGACCGAGGGGACGCTGAAGGTCTACGAAAAAGTTCTCGCTGCAAAAAGCACTCACTCGCGATGAACGTTTTGATGTTAATGCTTTCCGACAACCCCGGCATTGGCGGTCTTGAAAAGCACACCCGGGAATTAGCCTGCGCTCTCACGGACATGGGCCATCACGTATCCGTCGCGGCCGCGCCCCAACACCTTGAAGCGTTGGAAGGCCCTTGCGCAATTCCTGTGGAGGCGCAGCGTTCACGAAATTCCCCTGCGTTATTATTCAGACTGGTAAACATTATTCGGGAAGGCCACTACCAGGTTATTCACGCCCAAGGCACCAAAGCCGCGTTTGTGTTGCAACGGCTGGCACCGTTTATTAAAAAGTACGCACGGGTAGCCAGCATTCATGGTTTCAAGTCACGCTACCCAAAAGCCGAAGCCTTCCACAACCTGATCGCAGTCAGCAAAGCGCTCGCAAACGACATCAATCATTCCAAGGTAACTGTGGTCTACAACGGGACCTCCGTTTCCAATCAGGTGCCTGCTGCGCTCCCACCGAATGCCGAAGCTCCGGTATGGCTGGCGGTTGGTCGCCTCGCACCGGTTAAAGCCTTTGACCGGTTGATCGAAGCCTTTCAGTTTTGTCCCGGCACGCTGCTGATCGCAGGTGACGGACCGGAACATCTATCGTTGAAAGAGCGCATCGACGCTACCGGCCAAACTGGCAAGGTTCGGCTGCTGGGTTTTCGAACCGACATCCCCGCACTCATGACAGCCGCCGATGGTGTCATCATCAGCTCAGACCGGGAGGGATTTTCTTATGTCTGTGCGGAAGCGCTCTTGCTCGGCAAACCGGTAATGTCCACCGATGTGCCCATTGCCAATGAAGTCTTACCCAAGGAACACATTTTCAAGGGCCATGAACCCATCGAATTTGCCCGTTTTCTACAACAAGACTTAAGAGCCGTAGCCGCTAGCCAAGCCAAAGCACGTGCCTTCGCGAGAGATACGCTGTCGCTGTCTGCCATGGCAGCCAACACAGTCTCCGTTTATCAACAAGCGTTGGACAAATGTACTCCAGAGCGAAGCCATCCTTGACGGACTATACTGGAACAAACCGCATTTCCACCTCACAACCTGGCCCTATGCTCGACTTATCTGATCAACAACCCTTCGCTCAAGGCTCCAACCGCAAGTGCTTCAGGCACCCGCTGGACTCTACCCGGTGCTTGAAAGTAATCCGGCCGGAAAACATCACCGCGCGATTTGAACGACAATCACCTGTAAAGCGACTCCTAGGTAAAGAGCGGCTCAACGATAACGCTCAGGAATTACGGGCCCACCAACAACGTGCTCTTCAGCAGCTTCTTAAACAAGGCAATGAGGCACTGGTTTGGGCTCATTTGCCGAGATTTTATGGCAGCACTCCGACTTCTTTAGGCATGGCCAATGAAAGCGAGCTTATACGCTGTGCGGACGGCAGCGTTGCGCCAACGCTTGAGCACCTGATTAAAACACAAGGTTTGACACCGGATCTGCACCGGGGCATCGACGAATTTCTGGCGTGGCTATCACAAACCAGAATCCTGACCCGGAATCTGCTTCCTCATAATCTGGTGGTTTCAGACCAATTCGACCACCCGCGGCTTTTTCTGATCGACGGTCTGGGCGCACCGACTATCCCGCAAGCATTAGACTCGGTACCGGGCTGGAGCTCCCGCTACATCAAGCGAAAAATCGAACGCTTCCAGAAAAGGTTGGCCTGGGAACAAAGCCATGAAGGTCTATCTTGGGAAGATTTCCAACACTTAAGATAAACCCCACAAGGTCAGCATGTTAGTATGTTGCCCACTTTGAATGTTAATGGAACAGTCCAACAGTAAATTGCGCGGAGTTCACTCATGATCCATCCCGTCATCATGGCCGGCGGAACCGGCTCTCGCCTATGGCCACTTTCCAGGCAACTGAATCCAAAGCAGTTCCTCAAGCTGACGGATGATCATATGTCGATGCTGCAACTTACAGTGGCGCGGCTGGACGGCATGGAGTCGGCAGACCCGCTTCTGATCTGCAACGAAGACCACCGTTTTCTCGCGGCCGAACAGATGCGGCAGGCAGGTTATAACGATGCGCGCATTATCCTGGAGCCATGCGGCCGCAATACCGCACCCGCGATTGCGCTTGCTGCCCTGCAACTGGTGAAAGCGACTGATGACAGCGCCGACGACCCTCTGATGCTCGTGCTGGCGGCGGACCACTTGATCCAGGATGTCGCGGCTTTCCAGCAGGGAATCCAGAAGTCGATCCCTCTGGCGCGACAAGGAAAACTCGTGACCTTCGGCATTGTTCCCAGCCACCCAGAAACCGGCTACGGATATATCGAACAAGGCAAAGAGCTTGAAGACAGCTGCTACAGCGTCGATCGGTTTGTGGAAAAGCCTGACTTAGCCACGGCAGAGAGCTACCTCGCTTCTGGCGACTACCTCTGGAACAGCGGTATGTTCATGTTTGGCGCACGCCAGTACCTCAGTGAACTTGAGAAGCACCGGCCGGAGATTCTCTCGATCTGCCAGGCCGCCGTTGAAGACGCCAATGAAGACCTGCACTTCACGCGCATTAATGAAACCATCTTCGCGGAATGCCCTGAGGACTCCATCGATTACGCCGTGATGGAGAAAACTCAAAACGCAGCAGTTGTGGCTTTGGATGCGGGCTGGAGTGACATCGGTTCCTGGTCTGCGCTGTGGGACGTGTCCGAGAAGGACGGCAACGGCAACAGTTTCATGGGTGATGTGATTGCGCACGACACCACCAGCACCTTGGCCCGGTCAGAAAACCGCTTGATCGCCACCGTTGGCGTGAGTGACCTGGTCATTATCGAAACCAAAGATGCCCTGCTGGTTGCCCACAAAGACAAAGTGCAGGATGTGAAAAAAATCGTTGAGCAACTTAAAAGCGACGGCCGCAACGAGCACATCAACCACCGGGAAGTTTACCGACCTTGGGGCGTTTACGATTCCATCGACAGTGGCGAGCGCTACCAGGTCAAACGCATTACCGTAAAGCCCGGCGCAAAACTGTCCGTTCAGATGCATCACCATCGCGCGGAACACTGGATCGTGGTGAGCGGTACCGCCAAGGTGACCAATGGCGAGAAGACCTATCTGGTGACGGAAAACCAGTCCACCTTCATTCCGGTTGGTCAGGTTCACTCACTGGAAAACCCGGGGGTCATCGACCTTGAGCTGATCGAGGTTCAGTCCGGCTCGTATCTGGGCGAAGACGACATTGTGCGCTATGAGGACCGGTACGGCAGATCATGAGCAAACTGAAGTACTTCTTGATCGCGGGTCTTCTACGGCTTTTAAGTTTTTTACCTTTGCGGGCCGCACAGTTTTTCGGTAAATGGCTTGGCCTGCTTGGTTGGGTGCTAAATGGCAGGTCACGCAAGACGACCGACACCAACATTCGCATCTGTTTGCCCGAACTGTCTTCTGCTGAACAGCGCCAGTTGTCCAAAGACTCCATGGCACACACCGGTATGACCGCTGCAGAAATTCCGCTGATGTGGGAATGGCCGGTTGAGAAATGCCTGAGGTTGATCAAGGAAACCCGCGGACTTGAGTTGGTAGATGAAGCGCTTGCCTCTGGCAAAGGCTTGATCCTCCTCGCTCCCCACATCGGTAACTGGGAATTAGTCGGACTGTTATTTTCATCCCGTTACAAGATGGCATCACTCTACAGTCCTCCACATATTAAAGAGTTCGAAGATTATATGATCCGGGTTCGAAGCCGCATTGGTTCGGAACTGGTTCGCGGCGATCGTCGTGGCCTGCTCCGGCTAATGAACATTCTTAAAGAAGGTGGCATCGCCGGCATCCTGCCCGACCAATCCCCTCGCGGCAAAACTAACGCCTACGCGCCCTTCTTCGGAATGGAGGTGCGCACGATGACGCTGGTCAACAAACTCATGCTGAAAACGGGCGCAAACGTTCTGGTGGCCTTCGCCGAACGGCTACCCAAAGGCAACGGTTTCCGCATTATCGTGGAAGAAGCCGCACCCGGAAACGGTGACGCAGACCCGATAGTCGCGGCAACGGCGTTAAACAAATCCGTCGAGAAGGTTGTTCGAATGGCGCCTGCACAGTATCAATGGGAATATAAGAGGCTCCGGCACCGGCCGCCTGGAAACCCGAATCCGTATTATCCTGACAAAATCTGTCGCTGACTTGCCATTGCCCAATATCTGAGCAAGTACAGACAGGCATCTGGCCAGCACCCGCGTTATACTAGCCACTTTCTATTACACGCTAACATTTGGACACTGGAACTTTATGGCCCCAACGTCGATTGGTGTGGTTATCACCACCTACAACTCTCCCCTCTGGCTGAGCAAAGTACTGACGGGTTATGAATGCCAGACATTCACTAAGTTCCGGGTCATCATTGCCGACGACGGCTCTACCGATGAAACCCGCTCCCTAATCAATAAATTTAAAGAGCGTGGCATTTTGGCGATTGACCACGTATGGCACGAGGACGATGGCTTTCGAAAATGCCAAATTCTGAACAAAGCCATTGAAGAAACAAGCTGCGACTACCTGATATTCACCGATGGCGACTGCATACCCGAACCGAACTTCGTGAAAACCCACCACGATCTTGCCAAGCCCGGGCTCTTTTTGTCCGGCGGTTATATCAAGCTCACTATGCCGGTCTCCGAAGCCATTGCCGATGAGGACATCCGTACGGGTGCTATTTTTAAACCTGAGTGGTTAGTGGCCCACGGTCAGCCGAAGAATCACAAATTGTGGAAGCTTTCCCCTTCAACGGGATTCCGCAACTTCATGAACCGTATCACGCCCGCGGCGGCAAGCTGGAATGGCATGAACAGCTCTACCTGGACTCAAGATTTAATTGCCGTGAACGGATTCAACGAAGACATGCAGTACGGCGGTTTGGATCGCGAACTCGGCGAACGCCTTTGGAACTACGGCCACAAATCTCAGCAGATACGCTACAGCACGGTTTGCCTGCATCTCGATCATGCCCGCGGTTATTCCAAGCCTGAAATCTGGGCGAAGAACCGGGCTATCCGTAAAGCGGTAAAGGACAACAAAACCTTCTGGGCGGAAAACGGGATCAAGAAGAAACAGTCAGCATGAGAACTCTGGTCGTCATACACAGTCTCAAAATGGGAGGCATGGAGCGGGTCGCCGTTAACCTAGCCGATGCGTTCGCGGAAGAAGGCCACGAAAGCCATTTGCTGGCCTGCAGGAACCGCCCCAATGACTTGGCACCGTCACACGAGGCGGTCAAGCTCCACCACTTTGATCAACAGCAAGCACTGCTGAAATCAGTGATCGGGATTCCCGTCTTCCTGCTGTCACGCCTTCTGCTGGGCGTTATTCTTCCGAAATCCCACTTCATGTGGGTAGGCTGGCTGTGCGGCTGGCTTCTCAAGCGTCACATCCAAAAACTGGAACAGCATCACGGGCGCTTCGACCGGATTGTTTTTCGCGGGTTAGGCACGTTCAAATATTTCTGGTCGTTCCGGGATGAGCGCAATATTTACGTGCTCGAGAACGTGATCCATTACGACCGCCCACTCTGGCAAAAGAAGCTGGAATGGAAACTGGTTTTTCACGACCGGCATTTAGCGTGTGTCTCGACCGGGGTTCTGGAGTCAGCGCAAGAAGCATTCGAGAAAGGAAGCATTCAGCCTAAAAGCCTGAGAGTCATCACCAATCCCTGCCCGGTTGAACAAATCCGCGCTCTGGCGAACGAGATCGACAACGACATTCCAAACGAGCCTTACTTTCTCAATGTAGCCCGCTTAGTGCCTCAGAAAGGTCACACGCTCCTATTGAAAGCCTACAAAGCCTCAGGCATTGATCACAAATTGGTTATTGTTGGTGAAGGCGAACTCCGCAATGAGCTGGAGGCAAAGGCTCGGGAGCTTGGGATATCCGATCGAGTCATCTTTGCCGGGAAACGTAGCAACCCGTACCCGTGGATGAAGCAAGCAGAGCTGTTTGTGCTGGCTTCAGAGTACGAGGGGCTGGGGATTGTTCTGACTGAGGCGTTAGCTTGTGGAACCCCCATTATAGCCGTTGACAGCCGTGGCGGCGTGCGCGACGTGTTCCGAGGCGACCTTGAACAGTACCTGGCCCCGAGAACGCCAGAGGGATTGGCACAGAGCCTTGACCAAGTAACTCGGGAACTGCCGATCCCCGTGCTGCCCCAATGGCTAGCCCCCTTCCGTAGTGATGTCATCGTCAGCGATTTTATTGGAGAAAATCATAGTCGCACAAACTAAGAGATGTCAGGAGCACCGGATACTGCGGCGACGATGCTTCTTATATCCTTCATGCTGTAGTCAGCGTCTTTAAAGTCAAACGACGATTCGCTCCAAGCTGAAACAAAAATAAAATCGAGACCGGCCCGAGATGCCGCTTCATAATCGTACTGGCTATCTCCGACAAACACAGCAGGGAATGACAAAACATCAGATTCCCTTGCCCAACTCAAGATTTCATCTTTAGTTTGCGGACTTCCGTAAATGCCATCCTCGAAATAGGCATCTAATCCGCGGGCCGAAAAAACCCAGCGCAATTCTTCCTGATCACCACCGGATACAACCATCCATGACGATTCGGGTGTCAGCTCCTTCAATCGTTCAAGCCCTGCTGCAACCTCACAGTTCATTAATCCGTCCCGAACGTAACCCGCATAAGCATCTAAGAGAGCCTTGAGTTCGTCGGCATCAATACGCTCACGTCCTAAAATATCCGTCAGAAAGTACTGAAATTTTACGTAGCGAGAGACCCCGCCATTGGCTATGTGGAACGCTACCAAGGCATCAGCCTTATCCGTACCATAGGGCTCTGCCGATCGATAAAACGCTTCCGTTTTGACCACATTCGAGTTAAGAAGAACCCCATCGCAGTCAAAAACCCAGGTGCTATAAATCGGCAAAAATTTCATCGTACTTATGACCATCCCTTCGTTAGGAAACTATCTGACACACCAGCAACCGTACTATTTTCGCTCTGACCGTTTCCGGTGGCGCATGTTTTTCTTCCACCGCTTAACGGCAGCACCATATGCTTCGAATCGTTTGGCGATACGAAACCAGATAGAAGACCGTATATGCTCGGGCACGATGCTTTCAGAGGCAGAACAACTATTCAAAAACTGGACAATCTCTCGATTCATCACTAAATGCGAAAACATTCGTGGCTTTTTAAGCCGAAAATCGATAAAGCATACTCCCGTATCGGTTAATAAGAAGTTAGCAAGCTGCGGGTCATTGCGGACATACCCTTTCTCGTGGAGCTTCAAAAGGGTACCTAAAACTGTTTTGCTGTGCTGATGGGAGGGGGGATTTCCGTCTACGTATTGATAAAGGACGAAAGAATCAACGACTGCGCCATCTTGCTTCAACTCACCCGCCATCACGGGTTCCGGGGCCTTAAACCCAAGCTCCCGCATAAACTGAAGCTGTCGAAAATGCCGCACGGAGTCACTGCCCCGAAACCTCGTTAACAAACGCTCCCACCTGCGTCTGTTTCGAGCTCTAGGGACTTTCAAAATCAATACATGGTCACCAAAAGCCACTTTGGCACTCAAAGTTCGCCAATTGTCACGAAATACGTGCTGTCGCTCAATCGCTCCTGTCAAAACAGATTCCAGCAACCCCTGGCTTTCTTCAATTGATAGGCGACTTTTGAGACTCCACCCTTGGCAAGTCAGCTCACGCACATCCGAGGACATAGTATCAACCATATATTAACCGCGACGGTATCTTTGCATGTGTGGAATAGCCCGTCGGTGCACTATCCCCACCTGTGCCGGGATAACCAGATCCAGAATCTGAGCAATAGCCAACCGATGAGCGCCCGCACCACTAAAGACGGGAGCGCCATCAGGGTCGAAGTGAAACTGAATCCCTCCAACTTCCCGAAAATTATCAGGATGGATCTCCTTTTGCGACTTAAAGCCACCACCAGATTGCAGGGTTGAGAATAATTCATCCAGGTTTTGGTAACGGCGCTTCACATCAGCCAAGTTCCTACATTGGTCAAAACTGCCTGATTCGGAGGCCTCAATTCGCACCATCAGGTAATCGTATGCGCCGGCTTGTTGCCACGAACTACCTTCAAGCCAATGCTGGTTGCAATAAGCCACCTTGGGGTGCTCGTTCACGGGGATGAGTTCAGCCTCAGGCCACGCATTAACTACCAAGCCCGAACCCTGCCTGACCCGAACGGAAAAGAAACGCTCGACCATTGCAGATGGAAGATAAGCCCTACAATCGCGCGCACGAACATACACTTTTTCAGCATATTTTGGGGCGCAGCGCCCATATCTCAGTTGATTGTAGCCGTCACGTAGAACGGCTCTATAAAAGTGCTTGGTCATGAGCTCCATGCACTCTCTGCAACCGCGCGAGATATCCTGTCAAGCCTAGCCCCATCACCTCTTCGAAACGGGCGTCACCCTCGAGATAGCCAAGACTCCAAAGACGGTGGATTGTTACATACTGAAGAATCGGATCGTGGGTCTTGATAAACGATCGCGTATAGTCAATGTCCTTCGCCCCGGGCTTTCGATACCCCGCATAACGACCTGCCGACAGCATCAGATCTGTGTTAAATACTTTGATTCCCGCAGGCTGACACCGCAGAATATCAATGAAGGCATTCGGTCCCGCATTAAAGTGCGTATCAGGAAGCATCCACTGTAATGAGTAGATCTGGCGAATTTTCCGTTCGTGGGAGGGAAAGCGAGACCGCCCCTTCCGGTTGATACACACTATCCAACTTAACTGCTCCAATACGTTCGAGTAACCCGATTCAGCAAGACGTTGCGACTGGGTGTTATTGTAATAACTGACATCAATTCGCTGACCTTGGGTCAGTGCATCCCGGCCTTTTTCTCCCCCTTGATAGCTAAACTTCACTACGCGGTCATGGGCATCAATTTCTGTGCCTTGGCAAGCATGGCTTTTGACTGGCCCGACAATCGCAACGCGTTGCCCTCGGAGATAGCTTTCAAACTCCTTATCCAAAGGACCATCTTCAGAGGTCGCAAGGTCGCCCTTGTATAGAGACAAAAACCATCGTGCATGACCGACTTGTTCGGCAGGCAAACCTCCCGTGCCCATATCCCTCAGCAGTATGTCGGCTTCACTAAAACGACCTAACTCGAGGTTGCAGTAAAAGCCAAGCGCAACCTCTTGTGCCGAAAGATTACCCTTTGAGGTGCTCTCAACCACCGAAGCTGCGCGGGTTATCGCCTTGTTTCGGAGGGCATTAGCGGGGCCATAAACACCAACACCAATGGCCAACCGATATAGATCGAGCCAAGCCAGAACCGGCAACTGCCTTCCATCCAAAGATACAATTCGGTTCTCCAATGCGGTTGCTTCAGAAGTCTCCAGCTTGGGAGCTAGCAAAGCACCAAAGTTCACCCATTGAGCCCATACATCTTTGAGGTCCGAGCTTGGCTTCCCATACCCTAACTTCCGAAAACAAGCGCAAAGCCTGCTCGCAGGATCACTTGCTTGTTGCGCAGCTTGGTAAGCCGCTCGCAACTGTAAGTATCGCCACCACCGTTGCTGGCGCTTCTTCTGGTAAAGCAATCGACTAATCAATGCCCCTTAACCTCCGAGTTCGGCACGATTTTAGTTAGCAGCGACTCCAATACTGACTCACTCAAAGCTGATTTCTTGCCCGCACCGAAAACTAGAGTGAAGTACAGCCCGCCCAACAGCATAAACCGAGCGTCCGTACCAATGTTCATGGCTGCAAAATACTTAACCAGCGAGTGCTCCAACTCTTCAACAGATTCAGCGTTCAGACCTCTCGCCATAATCAGCCCCGGGTCATACCCTATCGGGTAAAATCCGCAAGAGTCCCAGTCGAGAACAGCACCCGACACAAGAATATTCTTGCGATGTAAATCTCCATGAGCCAGATATCGCGGATAACTATCGTTGATCTTCCGAGAGAGGTTATCAAACGCAGTTAAAGCCGCTGGTCGTTTGCCGGCAATCCAATCGCGCGTTTTCGTCAAGGCCTGTAAATAGTTTGAATGCGGTTCACTCAAAACCGTGCCAGAAACCAAGCTATCAGTAGGTAGAGCCATTAACTTTTGAACAACAGCAGCACCCCGAGCAACCGCCTGTCGCGCTGAAACCCGAGCGCTCGGCGTAAAAGCGCTGTACACGATAGCTAATTCCCGGCCGTTCCGGACATCAAGTAACCGGGGCATAAAGATGTCGCCCGTGTAAAGCCGGTCGCCAAATTGGCGGACTAGTGCAAGCACCCTTTCTAGATCATCCGACCCCTCGCAACGGTATACTTTCTCGAACAACCACGAGCCCGGTTTCGACGGATCATCTAGTACGATAGATCGATACGAATTCAGCGTTGAACCACCGCTGCCGCTGCCAACAAATTTAACTTTTGCGGCTATTCGGGATGCATCAAGAGCTTCAACAGAACCAAAAGCAGATAGCATCTGCTCATAGATTGCGTGCTGCTCGTAACAGGAAACGATATAACTCCAGTACTTGAGCTCTTCCCATGAATGGCACGCATCCATCGCGCCTGAACGAGCTTCCCACGGAGCGGTTGCGCCAGATAGCCGATAGACGTGCTTTGAATCTCGCCACAATTTATCGGCCAACGCCTGACGGAACGGAAACCGAAGCTTGTCCGTTACGAGCATAAGGGCCCTCACGCGCTTCAGTCGGTGCCGCTCGGCCTTCGGGAGAGTAAAATCAGGACGCGATTCCACACTCAAATCAGTCACGGAGGGCAGTAAATTATCCGATTCGGGCACGCAAGGCCGCCTCTACCGGTGCTACATCTTCCGGAACATCCACCGCTAAGCTACCGGGCTGCGTTTCGACCATCTGAATGTCCTTACCCAATTCGAGAAACCGCAGAATTTCTATGTCCTCACAACGCTCCAGCTCACTCTTTCGACCATAACTCGCAAACTGCGCGAGCTCGTCGCCCGTAAACGCATAAATACAAACCTGTTTATGGTATTTTTCGGGCTTCTTAGCTGCATCCTTGAAGCCAGGCAACGGGTTGCGAGACATGTAAACCATGCGTCCGCTTTCTGTAGCAATCACCTTCGGGATATTAACGTTTGCTACATCCTCTCCTTCCGACAGCACACTAAAGCCATTAACAACCTTGTTCATGTGCTCTTTTTTGAAATCAATAATTCGAACAATGTCTTTTGGGTCAACCAACGGTTCATCGCCCTGAACATTAACAAATATATCCGCACTAATTTTAGAAGCCGCATCCGCCAGTCGGTCGGTACCGGTTAGTGCAGAGCCACTTGTCATTACTGCGTTGTACCCAGCATTCGCGACTACCGAGGCGATACGCTCATCTTCCGTGGCAACGTAAACGTTTTCGGCACTAACGGCTTTTGCTGCCAGCTCCGCGACCCAAAGTATCATGGGCTTTCCGAGAAGCTCGACGAGGGGCTTCCCGGGGTAACGACTGGAACCATAGCGAGCAGGAATAACCACAACACTTTTCATTGATACCTCACATCCCGTAAATGGACTGGACAGGCACTGAGTAACGAGTTGGCGTAACCGCCAGCAGCGGCAGGGCTGCAGAATGCTGCTGATACCCTGCCAACAAGGCATGCATCTCTACCGTACGTGGATCATCCGCTCCAAACCCGTCGAACCCTGCCATCATAATCCGCTCGGCTTGGCCGCTGGTGGCTACCGCCAAGGCATAAGCAATTACAAGCGATACTGGTAGAACGCAGTGGGTATCGTCAAATTCAAACGTGCCGTGCTCTACCTGCATGCCAAAGTCCAGTAGTTTTTTCTCTGACAGCCTAGATCGCACATCCTCTGGCAACACTCCAACCGGCGTAATCAGGGGTTGGGGCAACGACGAATGCTCGGCACAATCGGCTAACAGCCGAACTGGATGACAAGCAACTCGAACATCAACAAGAGACGAATCAATAGATGTTTGGGTATTTAGCGCCATAACAACCGGTGCCTTTTTACGGATGTATTGCTCTAAAGCATGCCGGTGCTCCCGAACTCCCGGCCCGGAACCTAGCAGCAAGACCTCCCGTCCCTTGAGCAACTCTGCAGGAGCCCACCCCCCTTTAGACTCGCTACGCAAACGATGCCGTGCCGAGTGCAGCGCATCTCGACTGAACTTTTTCCCACCCTCACGCCGAAGGTGCTCGATAACCGCCAGAAGATCCGCTTCCACATACCGAGAATCAGCCAACATTTCCTGAACAAACGACGGATGGATGCCGTATTTACCTGCCAGGAAATAGTATGGATTTGTACCCCAGCCAAAATGCTGCTGCATTGGCTTAAAATCTGTTCGAATCAGGCTCATTAGCGGAATCAGGTTAATCCGATGATCGGTTTCCCCCATCAACTCTATGACAACTTCTTCGGTTCTTGCGTTGCCTGGCCCTCGCCCCATACCGGTAACCGTAGAATCAATCCAACTCACCCCTTTGTCGATCGCGGTTAACGTGTTCTGAAGTGCTAAGCCGAGGTTATCGTGAGTGTGAATGCCTAGAGCTCCCTGCCAACCTTGGCGTATCCAGCCGATAATGGTGGCGGTCTGATCCGGTGTCATCCCGCCCATGCTGTCGGCAAAATAAAGAACATCCGGTTTCCATTGCTGCGCTTCGCGAGCCAACCCCACAATTTCGGATTCTGACCGGTCCGCTACCTGCATCAGGTTGAAACCGACACTATACCCCTGCTCTTTGAGCCACGGGGTGGCTTTCAAAGCTTCAGAAAACTCATGGACATGACAAGCGATACGAACCAATGACACAGGAGACTGGCCTGATGGCCGAGGAAATAAAGCTTTCAGGCGATCACTTATATCACCCCCAACCAGCTCACTGGCGTTAACCATAACGCCAATATCAAGACCGGATGGAACATTTAGATTCTGCAAGTACTCGTCGTGTGAAAAAGCGAACGCACCTTTAAACCCATCGTTTTCGAGGGAGCGCAAACCTATTTCAACCACGCTCACGCCCACCTCGGACATCGCTTCGAGGTATCGCTGCGCGAGATCGGCGCTAAAATTCCAACTATTGTAATAACCGCCGTCCCTCAGCGTACAGTCGAGTTTAATTACGCCCATTCACACACCCCACACGTTCAAGAGAAGCTTGCCATCGCCTCTGAAAGATAAACGACGCTGCAACACCCATAAGGACATTAAACATCAACACGCCTTCCGTCTGAAACAGCAGCCCATCGAACAGGTTCCCAACCATAAAGTACGCAGTAGCTGACATCAAAAACACAAACACATCCAAAGACATCGCCCCTTGCTTCCAGCAACGCACCGTTTCTACAATCATCCAAGCGAATAGTAATAAAACGATGAGCCCCCCTCCAATTCCATAACGCAAAGCTGCCTCTAGATAGCTATTATGGACTTGGCTGAAGACTTCACCGTCGGCCTGAAGAAGGCTTTCTTGATCCAAAACAATTTTACCTGCCCGATACCCCCAGCCAGTGAGAGGGCGCTCAAAAAAACCTTCAATTCCCTCTAAAACAAAATGGACTCGCAACCCCCAACTGGTCATTGGAACGCTCTCAACATCGCCAGCAATAATTTTTTCGACGACGACCGATTCTTTGTTGAAGCGCTGCTCAACCACCTCCGCAAGTCCTGTAAAAACGCCAAAAGCAACAACCACCACCAAGAAAACACAACCTGCAGCCACCGAGATTGTCTTGGTTCTGAAAGAAAACGTCGACAATGCTGCTCCCAAGACCACCGCCGTCACCAACCCGGGAATAATCGCGACCATAGCAGTACGAGATTGAGTGATAAGCAGCATGGTCGCACAAAAGCATAAAAGAATTGACCAAGCCACGAATCGCCAAACCGAAAACGATGGCTTGAGAATCAATCGAGGCGCAAAGCACAGCAAGCCTATGCACACCGCACCAAAAAGCAGCCCCGTACGAATCGGGTTTATGCCAAAGCTAGCTCTTGCTCCATCTAATCCGCTTGCGATTTCGGAAAAACCATTTCCGGACAGCCACGGCATCAGAACGATACACAAGCCAAAGATAACCAAATAACCGAGAACCTTTTTCTCGGCACCAGCTAAAACGCAAGCGATAAACAAAAACATGAACTTATCAAGAAAGTCTTCTAACGACGGGCCGGAGCGAGCCAAATCGGGATGGTCAATCAGCATAAAGGCCCAGCTGAGGTTAAGAACAATCACAGCTGCAACCATCAACCTAACGGGCGCACTCCAGCGGACCCCTCGAGCAAATCGAAAAAACGTATACAGCCCCAAAAAAGCAAATAAGACTTCCACTGCATTTGGCAGGCGCACCTCAACAAGAGGCAAAACCGTATAAAGCACCGCCAACGCAGATAAGGAGACGGACGCCCAGCGAGGGAAATTATCCGCAAACTCGCTTTGCGTTTCAGCGGGAACTACTCGATCAACCACAACACAACGCTCCGTTTAAGACTGGGCAACCTTTCTATAGCCTGCCAACAACGATTGCCAGGACTTCGTAATATCGACAGTATTTACCCGCTTCTCGATGGATCGGTACAACCGGGATAGATTCCGCTTAGCCCAACGTTTTTCCACTCCGGGCTTGCGGATTATGCACCTATCAAAATCGATCACATGAACGCGACCATTAGCGACCAGAATGTTGTCGCAATTCAAATCAACATGGTCTAGGCCCGCTTCGTGAAAACGCCGTATCGTCCTGCCGACCTTCCACCAAATAGCATCCTTATCAAGCTCGCACGCTTCCGGCAACGGTACCGCATCTGGTATCCGGCGTATGAGAATCGCCGCCTGATAAAACAATCCTGATTGGCAAGCCGAAGCAGCTACGGGTTCAGGTACCGGCAAGCCTATCTCGTAGAGTTTGCTTAGAACCTGAAACTCTCGATAGGAGCGAGTCCGGTGCCAGCCCGTAAAGAGGTACCGGGATTCCGACAGCCGGGCAGCCACACCTCCGCGGCGATACATCCGAAGAACCATTTGCCCCTGATTCGCATCGACAAACCAAGCTCCGCCTCGTCCCCCAACGGAAACCGGTTCAGCACGACCGCTCCAATAAGATGGATGAAGCATCTTTTCAGACACTTCTGAATAGGACGGATTAACAATAAGCATCGATAAACCTGACAGCGAACATATGTTGAAATACGAAGGGCAGACCACCGCGCCAACAGTGGGTTAGAATGGAAGCAGTTTAGCAGGAGCGGGACTAGAGGCTCCACTTATTAATCTTTATTAAACGTTACGAGAACGCTTTGCTGAAATCCATCTGTATCCTCCGCCTATCCGCCATCGGCGACGTCACTCACGTCATCCCGGTTGTTCTGAGCCTGCAAGAGCAGCTTCCCGGCGTCAAAATCACCTGGGTGATTGGAAAAATCGAAGCCAAGCTCATTGGCGACCTGCCGGGCGTCGAGTTCATTATCTTTGACAAGAAAGCCGGCCGCCAGGGCTACGTGGACCTGCGTCAGCAAATGAAAGGGCGAAAGTTTGATGCGTTATTGCACATGCAGGTAGCCCTGCGAGCAAATCTGGCCGCCGCGTTGATTCCAGCCAAGATCAAAGTCGGCTACGACAAAGCGCGCAGCAAAGACCTGCATAGCCTGTTTATCAACAAGCGCATTGCTCCGACTCCACAGCAACACGTCAGGGATTGCCTGGCGAGCTTCCTAGAACCATTAGGACTCAACGCCGCACCTCCACAGTGGCACATCCCTCTATCAGAGGCCGATCACGAATTTGCTCGCAGCCATCTAGCGGCTGACCGAAAGAACCTGATCATCAGTCCCTGCGCCAGCCACACACTAAGAAACTGGCCAGCGGAGCGCTACGCACAACTGGCAGACTACGCCATCGAAGCTTACGGCATGAAGGTCATTCTGGTGGGCAGTCCGGCGCCTTTTGAAGCCGAGTACTGCACAGCCATCGAAAGCGCCATGAAGCAGAAGGCTCACAACATTTGCGGCAAAGACACTCTGAAACAACTTACCGCCATGATGAGCGAGGCGGACCTTGTGGTTGCGCCGGATACCGGCCCCGCTCATATCGCTAGCTCAGTGAATACCGATGTCTTGGGCATTTTCGCCGCCAGCAACCCCAATCGCTCTGGACCCTACAATTCTCTGAAATGGTGCGTAAACCGCTACCCGGAAGCACTGCAAAAGTTCACAGGTAAAACCGTGGAGGAAGCGCGCTGGGGCGCCAAGGCAGAGTTTGAGGGAGCGATGGAACTGGTATCGGTTAAAGACGCGACTGACATGCTGGATCGCTGGGTGACCGAGCATCACTGATCACCCAGAACAGAATCGCTGTAGCTTCCGAATACGGTCGAACCCATCGACACTCAGAAGCTTCAGCGAACATCACTATCACCCGCTTTACTTACGAGCGGTGTAATCCTGGTAAGACTTCTCTTCAACAAAGCGGGAGCCCAGCGCCAGGTTCACTTCCTTCTTGATAGCCGCACGCTTGTCGTTGGTGACATAGACCGCACGAGCGAGCTCAATAAAACGCGGGCCGAAGTTTTGATCCGCTTCTTCGTCGCGAATGTCGTCTTCAATCACCCAAAGCTCTTCGTTGACCGCTTTAAGCTGCTTGCGCAAATCCGCAATCTCGGCCGCTTTGTCTTTTACAGCGTCATCCCAGGTTGCGCTCAACTCATCCAGCTCCAAACGCACGTTCTGGAGCTTGGCTTCGTCTTTGATGCGTTCGGATTTGATCTCAAGGATCGTGATTTTATCCAACACTTCACCGAAAGAAACCGGTACCTTGATTACGTCTGCCATTGTCTTGCCCTGTTTTTCCGTGAATTCAATATAACGAAGCCGCCGGAACTGAAAGCACCGGCGGCCACTTTGGAACAGCTAACTGCCTTACCCTTTGACGTGAGTCAGCCACTCAGAATGCTGAGCCAGCTTACCCTTAACCGCGTCAAAATACATGCTTTGAAGCTTTTCAGTAATCGGGCCACGCTTGCCTGCGCCAATGGCACGTCCATCCAGCTCGCGAATCGGCAGAACTTCGGCTGCGGTTCCGGTAAAGAAGGCCTCTTCCGCAACGTACACTTCGTCACGGGTGATCCGTCGTTCTTTCACCTGCAAGCCCAGCTCTTTGGCGAAATCGATGATGGTGGCGCGGGTAATACCTTCCAGACAAGAGGTCAGCTCAGGCGTATGCAGCACGCCGTCACGCACGATAAAGATGTTCTCACCGGAACCTTCCGCAACGTAGCCTTCGTTATCCAGCAACAAAGCTTCTTCGGCACCGCCGGAAATGGCTTCGTTCAGCGCCAACATGGAGTTAATGTAGTTACCGTTCGCCTTCGCCTTACACATGGTGATGTTCACATGGTGGCGCGTGTATGAAGAGGTGCGCACCTTGATGCCCACTTCTTTAGCTTCAGGCGACATGTAAGAAGGCCAGCTCCAGGCAGCAACCATCACGTGCACTTTGAGGTTGTCGGCACGAAGGCCCATGCCTTCGGAACCCAGAAATACCATGGGCCTCAGATAGGCTTCGTCCAGATTGTTTTCACGAACAGCCGCGCGCTGGGCTTCGTTGATTTCATCTTTACTGAACGGCATCTGCATATTCAGGATGTGGGCCGAGCGGAACAGACGATCGGTGTGCTCTTTCAGGCGGAAAATCGCCGGGCCATTGGCGGTATTGTAGGCTCGCACCCCTTCAAAACAGCCGAGGCCGTAGTGCAAGGTATGGGTAAGGACGTGGGTCTTGGCTTCACGCCATTCAACCATTTCACCATCCAGCCAGATAACGCCATCGCGATCAGCCATCGACATTTCTTTTCTGCTCCTAAAAAAGCGATTTTCGGGGAACTCGCATTCTAGCAGGAATACCGGCCAGAAATAAATTTAGCTTACTAATCAAGCATGACTTTTTTCCACATCTGCCCAATATAATCACGTTCTTCCACAAACCGCTTCCCTTCAACCCGGCTGCTCAGGTTCTGCAGTGCCCGCCGGTGGATCGTTGATCGCAAGACAATATAGGCCTCTCGCAACTTCTCGGTATCCGCCACGTCCAGCACACCGGCACGTCCCAGCTCTTCCAGCTGACGAATGTTATCGCTCCATTGGGTCAGTTCCGGATGCTCGCCACTCCACGCCAGCATCAGGTATTGCACCAGGAACTCGATGTCCACAATGCCACCAAAGTCATGCTTAACGTGGAACTCTTCAGCCCTTTTCGCGACGGGTGTGCCAAGATTAACCCGCATCTTCTCCCGCATATCGACAACTTCTTTGCGGAGCGCCTGCTTGTCCCGCTTGGCGCACAAAATATCATGCCGCACGCGCTCAAAGGCCGCCAAGGTGTCCCGGCAACCTGCGACCCCGCGCGCCCTTGCCAGAGCTTGGTGTTCCCAGGTCCACGCATCGTTCTGCTGGTACTTCTCAAACGACTGCAGCGTGCTGACCAACAGCCCCGAATTGCCAGACGGCCGCAAGCGCATATCCACTTCGTACAGTTGGCCGGACGGGGTTTGCGTGCTAAGGATGTGCACAATGCGCTGGCCGAGGCGGGTGTAGAAGATGGCATTATCGATCGGCTTGTCGCCGTCGGTCGTCAACAGCGGGTCTGATTGGTGTATAAACACCAAATCCAGATCCGAGGTATAGCCCATTTCGATACCGCCCAATTTACCGTAGCCCAAAATAGCGAAATCGGTATCACAGGCCGTGCCATCAACCCGTTGCGGGCGGCCATGCCGGCTCACCAGATTAGCGAAAGCCACATCCACCACATGATCCAGCACCACCTCGGCGATCCAGGTCAGGTAATCGCTCACCTTCATGAGGGGTAACGTGCCTTTGATCTCTGAAGCCGCTACCCGCAACGTATGCGCTTTCTTGAAATGTCGGAGAGATTCCATCTGCTCTTCGAGATCTTCGTATGGAATCCTCAACATCTGCTGACGCAAGTCATCCTGCAGAGCCTCTTTGGCCGGTGGACTGTAAAGACTCTCGGCGTTCAACAACTCATCCAGCAGCAGTGGCGTGTCCGCCAGCAATTTGGCAATCCAGGGGCTCTCACTGCATAGCCCAACCAGCTGGGTCAGCGCGTTGGGATTTTCCACCAACAAAACCATGTAGGCCGTCCGGCGCAGAATAGCCTCCACCAACAGCAAGACCCGCTCTAAAGTTTCCGAAGCATTCTCCACCTCGGTCAACGCGCTTAATAACAGGGGCATAAACTGATTCAGGCGCTTACGACCCTGAGTTTGCATTGTTTGTACGGTGCGGCCGTTATGCAGGGCCGCCAGTAATTTATAACTGTCTTCGGGATTCTCGTACCCTTGCTCCGCCAGCCACTCGATGGCCGCCGGCTCGTCCATTTCCGACAACCACAATTCAAACCAGCCATCGTCCACCGCAGCATCGCCGTCGCCCTCTTCATCTTCGGTAGCGATGATGTTGGCGAAATGCAGCGCGACTCGTTCTCTGTGGCTGGCTAACGCTGACTCGCACGCGGACCAGTCGTCAAACCCCATAATGCGTGCAATTCGGGCCTGGCACAGGGGGTTGTCCGGCAGGGTTTGGGTCTGCTTGTCTTCCACCCCTTGCAAGGCGTGCTCGATGTTTCTCAAGAACACATAAGCTTCGC
>Ga0208435_100066_pt1 | contig 36995 bp, 30 predicted proteins | sample 24_taG_FD_184097 | JGI IMG/M metagenome (GOLD analysis project Ga0208435, IMG submission 184097) | Marine viral communities from Cariaco Basin, Caribbean Sea - 24_WHOI_OMZ (SPAdes) (version 2) | ecosystem: Environmental > Aquatic > Marine > Oceanic | place: Caribbean Sea: Cariaco Basin...
GGCGAGGGCTTTTTGGAGTTTTTCATCTTTCATAACGATATCCTTGAGTCGGTGGGTTTACATTTCTCAATGTATAAATTTGGACTGACTATTATACGCTATTTATCAAAGCTATGTTTAAGAGAAATTTTTTAAGGCTATCATTATTGGCAATAAGTCATGTTTTATTAGATAGTTATGGGTTTAAACAAGGTCTCTATATTTGGCAAGAGCGAATATAAATTGATTGTTACTCTTACGTAATTTTTGCCAAAAATAGCCCATTATTATTCAATATTTAACCAACTATGTTATTATGGCTTTGTTTTTTTGTAGCTAATATAGCCCTTTAGTATAGTTGTCTTAATTGGTTTAATCGGTAGACGCTACTTATATCTATGATTTATAAAGGTTTTTCTATGTTCTTCAATTCATCAAAGTTATTAAGTGTAGCCTGTCTACTCATGATTAGCCTAGTGTCAGGCTGCTCTAGCATCAACGCAGGACTTCAAGCAGGTGAGTTACCGCCTAGTGGGACATTTGTCGCTGACAATGGTATCCAGTTTAATGTGCAACCGTTAAATCTAGCTACTTTGCCGCCTAAGCCAGCGATTGTTACTAATAATGATTTATATACGCTAGCTAAAACCTCTGGGCGAGTAGAATACCGCATTGAGCAAGGAGATATTCTTAGCGTTACCCTTATTGATTACCCAGATATTAATGCATCGACATCAAGTCTGACAGTTGATCAACAAGGCTTTATTCAATTCCCTCTGATAGGGCGTATTAAAGCCAGTGGTATGAGCGTGCCACAATTTACCGCTACCTTACAAAGTAAACTACAACGTTATCTTAAGTATTCTGATCCACAAGTGAAGATTATAAATTATCGTGGTAGCAAATTTTTTGTTGATGGAGATGTTAAGCAGTCTGGTGAGTTTGCGATTGCTGATGTACCAGTATCTCTATACAGTGCAATTTCTATGGCAGGTGGAGCAACGGCTACGGGTGATTCAAACAATATAGTGCTTAACCGAAGAGGGAAAAATTATAATTTTGGTTTACAGTCGTTACGCCAAATGGGCTTATCGGCTAATCAAATATATCTGCAAGATGGCGACTCTGTCCATGTTAATAGCCAAGACCGTAATAAGGTATATGTCCTAGGAGAGTTTGGACAAGTAGAACCTGTCCCTATTTTAGAGCAAGGTATCAATTTAGCGCAGGTGTTGGGTGAGTCTAAAGGGCTTAATTCTAGTACTGCGAATGCCGCAAAAATATATATTGTTCGCGATAATCTAAATACACGAGCGACGGATATTTATTATGTAGATATGCAAACGATTACTAGCTTTGCCCTTGCTAATCGTTTCCAGATGCACTCTAATGATATCGTTTATGTTGATCCAACTGGCTTGACGCGTTGGAATCGTGTTCTTAGCGCAATACTGCCGTCAACTTCAGCTGTTAGAAGTCTTTCAGGCTTATAGGTAATAATAGTTATGGCATTTGATAATATTTTAGTCGTATGTGTCGGTAATATTTGTCGTAGTCCCATGGCAGAAGCATTGTTAAAGCAACGTTACCCTCATAAAAATATTGACTCCGCTGGTGTTGGGGCATTAGTTGGTCACCCTGCTGACCCTGCTGCGTTAGAAATCATGACCGAGAGACAGCTCGATATCACTAAGCATATGGCAAAACAGATCGATGAAAAGTTAGCTAAAAAGGCCGATATTATCTTTACCATGTCAGATGGTCAAACGAAATGGATCGAAGAGCGCTGGCCGTTTTGCCGTGGCAAAACCTTTAAGCTAGGTCATTGGATGAATAAAGACATTGCCGATCCTTATAAACATGAGATGAGTGCTTTTGAAACGGCATATCAAGATATTGTTGATAGCCTCGAACAGTGGGCTGATAAAGTAAGCTAAATAGCTGCTATTAAACGACTAACCTTAAGTGATGAACATACAGTTATGAATACAGATTCAAAGAATTTATCAAACTCTGCTTCTAAAGAAGATAATGACGAAATTGATCTTATGGCGCTGCTGTTTGCCATTTTGCGTGGCTGGAAGATCATCGTATTTTTTGCTGTATTGGGTTTAGTAATAGGTATCTTGTATAGCAGATATGTCAACCCTACTTTTAAATCAGACGCCTTAATACAGATCGAGCAAAACTCTCAAGGCATTTCGGCACTAGGTAGTGATATTTCAGAGTTAATTGGCTCAGAAGCTAGCAAAGCGCAGACAGAGGCGGAATTGATCAGGTCTCGTATGATCTTAGAGCCGGTTGTTAATTCCCTTCATCTACGCATAAAGCTTGCCGATCCTACAATCGATATCTTTGATAAAATCAAAAAGAATGGCACTAATACTCAAAGAAATACATTAGATGATGTATCTCTTGAGACTGAAAACGGTCAAGTAAGTGTAAAACAGTTTGATGTATCGCAAGCTTATTTGAACCAGCCTTTTACATTGGTAAGAACTAATACAGGGTTTGTATTAAGTAATGGCTTCGATGATTTTAAAGGTCAGTTTAATCAGCTCAATAAGTTCAAAGGTGCGAATGGACAACTTCATATTGTAGTAACTGATTTACCTTTTAATTCACATCCTACCGTCATCACTAAACAATCATTACAGGCAACGACTGATGCTTTGAATAGTTCGTTAGTAGTTACTGAAAAGGGGCAGCAAACTGGCATTATCCAACTGTCTATGACAGGTGAAAATCCAGAACAAGTGACTTTGATACTCAGGAAAATTATTTTATCGTATGTGAATCAGAATCAGTCTCGTGGCTCTGAGGAAACAACAAAAACAATTAAGTTTATGGAAACTCAAATTCCAACACTAAAAAAGAAATTAGAAGATTCTGAAAAGAAATTTAATAAATTCCGCGAAAAGTCTGGAACTATAGATATTGGTCAAGAAGCAGGTATATTGTTAACTGAGAACTCTCAAATTGATGCACAGATTAATGAGTTAAAACTTAAAAAAGCAGATCTTACTACTTACTATACCGAAGACCATCCGCTAGTCATTCAAATCAATGAACAGCTTGCATTGCTTAGTGATAGAAAACAAGAAATAGATAACACTATTGCCGGTTTACCTGAAGTACAACGAGAATTTTTACAATTATCAGAAGATACGGCTATCAACAGAGAGATTTATCTAACTTTGCTTAAAAACTATGAACAATTAAAGATTGTTAAGGCTGGTCAAATTGGTTTCGCACGTATTATTGATTTGCCTATCAGTACATTCAATACTATTGCACCTAAAAAGTTACAAATTTGGGTATTAGCGACATTATTGGGTACTATGCTAGGCGCAATATTAGTATTAATTAAAAGCTTGCTTAGAAATGTGGTCAAAGACCCTGAGCGTATTGAAGCTAAAACAGGTGTTCCTGTAGTAGCGACAATCCCACGCTCTCCACTATTAACAAGACTGCGTAGAAACAAGAAAGCGCCTAACAGATTACTGGCTTACGTAGATAATAATAGTTTGAGCTATGAAGCTATTAAGAGCTTAAGAACCAACCTGATGTTTGGTATGCCAGTACAGGGTCGAGCAGGTCAACGAGCCAAAGTTATCCTCATCACGGGTGAAAGCCCTGGTGTCGGTAAATCCTTTATTTCTTCTAACTTAACTGAGGTATTTGCCCAGTTAGATAAAAAGGTTCTTATTATAGATGCCGATATGCGCTTGGGCGAGCTGCATAAGACGTTTAGTATGAGCCAAGATAATGGTTTGGCAGATTATCTATCACAAGATACGACTCATTTATCAAGAGATAACTCTGAAGTATCAAAAATTGTTGCTACTCAAGACACTAATAGTTTGGCAAGCTTTATTCATCCGACTGGTATAGATAATATCGATTTCATGCCACGCGGTCAGCATCCACGTAACCCAGCATCATTATTGGCTAATGGCAGTTTTGATCATTTAATGACAGAACTAAACCTGCATTACGATTATATCATTATTGACTCACCACCTATCTTAGCGGCCTCTGATGCCATGATACTAGCGCAGCACGCTGATAAAGTGTTGATGGTCACAAGATACGATGACTCGATAGAAGGGCAGTTGGTTTATGCAGTCAATCAGATGAATAAAGCCAATATTAAAGTTGATGGCATTATTCTCAACGATGTACAACAAGGGATTATGAGCAAATATAGTTATCACTATAGTTATGCTTATGGTAACAATAACTAGTCGGCTTTTTAGATTTCTTAGCTAAATTAATATCCTTTGAGTAGTTGAGTGTTATGTTGATAAAGTCAGAAAGCAAAAGTGCGTACCAATCACTGAACGGTAAAAGTGGTTGGTTACAAGGTATAGCAGAATACTTGTTGTCATTACCTCGTAGCGTTAAGCGCGCCATTTTGCTTAGTATAGACCTTGTCCTGTCATTGACTTGTTTGTTTTTAGCCTTGTCTTTACGCTATGGCTATCTTGGCAATCATATTGGTTTATTGGCACTATGCTTTTATGCCATTATACCTATCATAGGTTTGTATGCGATAGGATTTTATAGAGGGGTGGCTAGAGGTTTCTTTGATGCTGTTATGGCAAATGTCTCACAGCTGTTTTTTTTACTGATTGTTTTGTATGAAGTCGTTCTATTTATTGACTTCTTTCCCACCATGCCGCGATCAGCCCCTATCATATTCTTATTTCTATTCTTTATATGGTTGTGGAATAGCAGACTGACTATCCGTGAGTTCCTAACGCGCCTACAAGGCAAGAGCCAACAGCGCACTAAAAATGAGGATGGTTATGAAAATGTCGTTATTTATGGGGCGGGAGAGGCTGGTCGAGACTTATTAGAAGGCTTAAGAAACTCGCATAAATATAATGTCGTGGCTTATATTGACGATGATCCTCAACTTACGGGTGCTTATTTACTGGGCAAAAAGATTTACCCTGCTCATGAATTGATAAGCTTGATTGATGTGCTAGATATTGCTCAGGTGTTTTTAGCTATTCCTTCTATCAGTCGCGCGCAAAAACGCCAGATTATAGATAAGCTCTCAGGTATTGCTCTAAAAATAAAAGAATTGCCAAGCTTAGAGGAAATCGCTGACGAAAAAGTGACCGTCAGTAGCATGCGCAAAGTAGACATATTGGATGTGTTAGACAGACAGACTGTTGAACCTGACGCCAAATTGCTGCAGATGAATATCAAGGGTAAGTGCGTGTTGATCACTGGTGCAGGTGGCTCTATCGGTAGTGAATTGTGCCGTCAAGTAATTAAGAACCAGCCTAAATGTATCGTGCTCTATGAGCTGTCCGAGTTTGCACTTTATAGTATTCATCAAGAGCTGACCATCAAGCAAGCCAATACGCCTGCCTATAAAAATATTGAAATTATTGCGGTCATCGGTAACGTCACCAATGAATCGAACCTGCTTAGAATCCTGAATCTCTATAATATACAGACGGTTTATCATGCTGCTGCCTATAAACATGTACCTATGGTTGAGCACAATCCCTTTGAAGGCGTCATTAATAATACTAAAGGTACTTATCATTGTGCCCGAGCCGCGATTGCAGCAAATGTTGAGACCTTTGTTTTAATATCGACCGATAAAGCTGTAAGACCGACCAATGTAATGGGCGCTTCTAAGCGCTTGGCAGAGTTGGTTTGCCAAGCACTCAGCCAGACGGATAGCCAGACCTGTATCAGTATGGTGCGTTTTGGTAATGTCCTAGGCTCATCAGGATCTGTAGTACCGTTATTTACCAAGCAGATCGAACAAGGTAAGCCGATTACGGTCACCCATCCTGATGTGACTCGTTACTTTATGACGATTCCAGAAGCGGCAAACTTAGTGATCCAAGCAGGTGCAATGGCATCAGGTGGTGAGGTGTTTGTCCTAGATATGGGAGAGCCGGTCAAGATTGTTGACTTGGCACAGCGAATGATTCATTTAAGTGGTTTTGATATTAAAGATGCTGCCCATCCTGAGGGCGATATAGAAGTCATCTTTACTGGACTTAGAGATGGAGAAAAGCTTTATGAAGAGCTCATCATCGGTGAAGATAATGTTGAATCAACTGATCACCCTCTTATCATGCAAGCAATAGAGCATAGTTTCCCATTGGATGAGCTTGAATCAGTATTGTTTGAGCTGACTGAAAAACAAAAACAATTCGATGTCCCTTGGCTAAAGCAGCAATTCAAACAGTTTGTAGTAGGTTATCAAGAAGGGTCTAAAGCTGCATAGCTGTTAATAAGCACCCTAAATACTACTCTTCAACTAAAATTGGTTAGATCAACAAAGGAAAATTATGCTAGATATTAACAATATAAAAATAGCAGTTATCGGACTTGGCTATGTGGGTCTGCCTTTAGCAGTTGAGTTTGGTAAGCATCTGCCAGTAGTAGGCTTCGATATCAATGCCAGTCGTATAGCAGCCCTGTGTGCAGGTACAGATCATACTTTAGAAGTTAGTGATGAAGAGTTGACCCAAGCATCACATTTGAATTATAGCTCCGATATTGAAGCGCTTAAAGATTGTAACTTTTTTATTGTTACGGTACCGACGCCTATCGATGATTATAAACAGCCTGATCTTACGCCTTTAATTAAAGCCTCAGAAGCTATCGGTAGTCTGCTTAAAAAAGACGACATCGTGGTTTATGAATCAACCGTCTATCCAGGTGCCACAGAAGAAGTTTGTATTCCGGTATTGGAGAAAGTCTCTGGATTAACCTTCAATCAAGACTTTTATGCCGGTTATAGTCCTGAACGTATTAACCCGGGTGATAAAGAGCACCGCGTTACCAATATTTTAAAAGTAACGGCGGGCTCAACACCTGAAGTCGCTGATTTTGTGGATGAAGTATACAATTTAATTATTACTGCTGGCACTCATAAAGCAGTAAGCATCAAAGTAGCAGAAGCGGCAAAGGTGATTGAAAACACTCAAAGAGATGTCAATATTGCCTTAATTAATGAGTTAGCCGTCATTTTTAATAAAATGGGTATTGATACTCAAGCAGTCTTAGAAGCGGCTGGCACCAAGTGGAACTTCTTACCTTTCCGTCCAGGTCTCGTCGGTGGTCACTGCATCGGTGTAGATCCTTATTACCTAACTCATAAAGCCCAAGCGATTGGTTATAATCCAGAGATTATCTTGGCTGGACGTCGCTTGAATGACAGTATGGGTGAGTATGTGGTCACGCAACTGGTCAAAACCATGATCAAAAAGCGTATTCAGGTTGAAGGGGCAAAAGTCTTGGTCTTAGGGCTGAGTTTCAAAGAAAATTGCCCAGATGTGCGTAATACCAAGGTCATCGATATCGTCCATGAGCTAGAAGAGTATAATATCGACGTTGATGTCTATGACCCTTGGGTAGATAAAGCAGAAGCTGAGCGTGAATATAATGTGACGCCTATCAGCAAGCCCGCTATGAATAACTATGACGGTATCATTTTAGCCGTCGCGCATAATGAGTTCGTCGAGCTGGGTGTAGATCAGATTAGAGCATTTGGCAAGAATGAACACGTGCTTTATGATTTAAAATATGTCTTTACCAAAGAAGACACTGATATCCGCTTATAAATCTATAAAAAATACGGAAAGTAATGGTTATGACGTTCACTGCATATGAAAAAGTTCAAAAAGTACTAATTAACGAGCCAAAAACTTGGCTGATTACTGGTGTCGCGGGATTCATAGGCTCTAATTTACTAGAAGAGCTATTATTACTAAATCAAAAAGTAGTCGGTCTAGATAATTTTGCGACGGGTTTTCAGCATAATCTAGATGAAGTACAGGGCTTGGTAAGCAAAGATCAGTGGCAGAACTTTACCTTTATAGAAGGCGATATTCGTAATCTAGATGACTGCCAAACTGCGTGTGCAGACGTGGACTATGTGTTGCATCAAGCAGCACTAGGTTCGGTGCCACGCTCTATAGCTGACCCTATCAATACCAATGATACCAATATCTCAGGCTACTTAAATATGCTGGTAGCCGCTCGTGATGCTCAGGTAGCTAGCTTTACCTATGCGGCGAGTAGCTCAACCTATGGCGATCATCCAGCATTGCCAAAAGTAGAAGATGCTATTGGCAATCCATTATCACCCTATGCGGTGACTAAATATGTCAATGAGCTGTATGCAGATGTATTCTCACGTACTTATGGCTTTAAGACGATTGGTCTGCGTTATTTCAATATCTTTGGTAAACGCCAAACACCTGATGGTGCATACGCAGCGGTAATTCCAAAGTGGACGGCAGCTATGATTGCAGGCGATGAAGTATTTATTAATGGCGATGGTGATACCAGTCGCGACTTTAACTTTATTGAAAATGCCGTACAAGCTAATATTTTAGCAGCGACTGCTACTGAAGAAGCCAAGAACCAAGTATATAATGTAGCAGTTGGTGGTCGTACTACCCTTAATACGCTGTTTTCAGCACTTAAAGAGCATTTAAGTGTTAATGGAGTTAGCTATACTCAAGACCCAGTCTATCGAGATTTCCGTGAAGGAGATGTGCGTCACAGTCAGGCTGATATTAGCAAAATACAGAATGCGTTAGGCTATGTGCCACAGTTCGATATTATCCAAGGGATCGAGAAAGCGATGCCTTGGTATGTTCACTCACTTCAAAATAAACTGTAGTTGAAATTATATGTTAAGCGTCATAAAAGAGCTATTTTCCTTACTTTCTGAGAAGCAACGTAAGCATTTTTACATATTACAGTTTCTAGTCATTCTTATGGCCTTTACAGAGCTATTAGGTATTGCCTCTATCGCTCCCTTTATGGCATTAGTAGGTGATATAAGTTTACTACAACAGGAAGGTGTTTATTCCAAGCTTTATCAGTTTTCGGGGATAAATAGCCCTGTTGACTTTGTATTTGCTGCCGGTTGTCTAGTGCTTTTAATGCTTACAATATCCACTATAGTGTCTATGCTCACTACTTGGCGTTTAGCGGTGTATGGGGCAAGCGTGGGTACAGAACTTGCAGACCGCCTATATTCTTACTATATGCAGCAGTCTTGGCTATTTCACGCCAGTGGTAGTAGCGCCCAGCTTACCAAGCAAGTATCTACTGAAGCTAATAGAATCAGTGGAGGTATTATTCAGCCTTTGATGAGTCTTAATGCTAAGTTAGTATTGGCCTTATTTATCTCAGTAAGTATCTTTATCTACAACCCTATTATTGCTCTAGCAGGTATATTTGCCTTTGTTTTAGCCTATATGATTATGTACAAGCTCGTGCGTAAGTCCCTTATACTTAATGGGCGTAGACTATCAGAAGTTTCTACGCAAAGATTTAGATTAATGAATGAAGGCTTTGGTGGTATTAAGGATGTATTGCTATTAGACCGTAAGTATGACTTCATAGATAGGTTCACAGAGGAAGGTGGGTTGCAAGCTCGCGCGCAGGGAACGAATAATACGATTAGCCTAGTGCCAAGATTTTTTGTTGAGCTGCTGGCTTTTGGAGCTATGATTAGCTTAGTACTCGTCTTAATAAAAAGTTACGATGGAAATTTAGGGCAGGTGCTTCCGGTATTAGCTATTTATGCATTAGCTTGTTTTAAACTACTGCCTGCTTTACAGCAAATTTACTCTAGTATTACGCAGATTAAAGGGAACTCAGCAGCTTTTGAAGCTGTTAAAGAAGATTTACAGCAATCGAAAATAACTAAGAATGAGCTCAATGAAAAAACAGTATCTCCAAAACTAAAGTTTGAGCAGCAAATTAAACTTGATAATATTACTTTTGCTTATCCCAATAAAGAGAATTACGCTCTCAATAATGTCAGTATCTCTATTCCTATTAATCATGTGATAGGCATCGTGGGCTCTTCTGGCTCAGGTAAATCTACTTTAATCGATATCATTCTGGGTCTGCTGCCTCCTCAATCTGGTCACATTTATATTGATGACACGCTTATCACTGAAGATAATATAAGGGGCTGGCAAAATAACTTAGGTTTTGTGCCCCAAAGTATATTTTTGAGTGAAGGTAGTATTGCTGAAAATATTGCTTTTGGAATATCCGCTAATGAGATTGATTATAATCAAGTGCTGAAGGCTATTGAGCTGGCACATTTAACTGAACTAGTTGAAGAGTTACCTAAAGGACTTCATACCAAAGTGGGTGAGCGTGGAGTACAACTTTCTGGCGGTCAGCGCCAGCGCATTGGTATTGCTCGAGCCCTTTATAATCAAGCAGATGTTTTAATATTTGATGAAGCGACCAGTGCGCTTGATGGTATCACTGAGAAAATAATCATGGATGCTATTCATGATTTTAGTGGCCAAAAAACTATTATTATGATTGCGCATCGCTTAAAAACGGTAGAAAAATGTGACATCATCTATCTTATGGAAAAAGGAAATATTATTGACCAAGGTACTTATAAAGAGCTTGTAGATAATAATCCTAAATTTAGAGAGATGGCTAAGCATTCTTAGCTTCCTATAATAGGGCATATATAAAGGTTTAATCATGAAAATATTAGTTACAGGTGGCGCAGGCTTTATCGGCTCTGCTGTTATCCGCCATATTATCCATAATACGGACGACGAAGTCTTAAATATTGATAAATTAACCTACGCGGGTAATTTAGAATCTCTCAAAGAGATTGATCAAAATCCAAGATATACATTTCAACAGATTGATATTTGTGACAAAGAAGCGTTAGAAAAAGCATTTAATAGCTTTAAACCCAATCTTGTGATGCATTTAGCAGCAGAGTCACATGTAGATCGCTCTATCGATGGACCTGCTGAATTTATTAATACTAACATCGTCGGTACTTATCATTTATTAGAAGTCGCGCGTCAATACTGGCAAAATCTTGATGACATAAGCAAGCAACAATTTAAGTTTCATCATATCTCAACCGATGAGGTTTATGGCGATCTAGAAGGGACGACTGATTTATTTACTGAAACAACCTCTTATGCGCCAAGCTCTCCCTATTCTGCGTCTAAAGCCAGCTCTGACCACCTAGTCCGTGCCTGGCATCGTACCTATGGTTTCCCTATTTTAGTCACTAACTGCTCTAATAATTATGGTCCTTATCATTTTCCTGAAAAGCTCATTCCGTTGGTTATCTTAAATGCTCTAGATGGTAAAGCTTTGCCTATTTATGGTAAAGGCAATCAAATACGTGATTGGCTGTATGTAGAAGATCATGCACGTGCTTTATATAAAGTGGTCACTGAGGGAAAAATTGGTGAGACTTATAATATCGGTGGGCATAACGAAAAGCAAAATATCGAAGTGGTCAAAACGATTTGTCACATCTTAGATGAGCTAAAACCACAGGTAAATGGTCAGCCGTATGAGTCATTAATCACGTTTGTAAAAGACCGTCCAGGACATGACTTACGTTATGCTATTGATGCAAGCAAAATTGCTAATGAGTTAAATTGGACGCCCACAGAGACGTTTGATAGCGGTATCAGAAAAACAGTCGAATGGTATTTAAATAATATGGAATGGTGCAGCCGCGTCCAAGATGGCAGCTACCAACGTGAAAGACTAGGAGCAGGTGAATAAATGAATACAAAAGGTATTATTTTAGCAGGCGGTTCAGGTACGCGTCTTTATCCCATCACCAAAGGCGTCTCTAAGCAGCTGCTTCCTATCTATGATAAACCGATGATTTATTATCCGTTATCTGTATTGATGCTCGCAGGTATTCGTGAGGTGCTTATTATTAGCACACCAGATGACATAGATGGTTTTAAGCGCTTACTAGGTGATGGTCAAGAGCTTGGTATCGATATCAGTTATGCCGTTCAGCCTAGTCCAGATGGGTTGGCTCAAGCGTTTATTATTGGTGAGGCATTCATTGGTGATAGTAATGTCTGCTTGGTACTTGGGGATAATATCTTTTATGGTCAAGGATTTACTCCATTACTCCGTCAAGCAGTCAATCGTCAAAAAGGTGCGACTGTGTTTGGCTATCAAGTCAAAGATCCAGAGCGTTTTGGCGTCGTGGCATTTGATGAAAATAAGCGGGCTATTTCAATAGAAGAAAAGCCGTCTAAGCCTAAATCTAATTATGCAGTGACGGGTTTATACTTCTATGATAACGATGTAATAGAGATTGCGAAGCAGGTAAAGCCTTCTGATCGCGGCGAAGTCGAGATTACCACCGTCAATCAGATGTATATGGAACGTGGTGATCTAAATGTAGAACTACTAGGTCGCGGGTTTGCTTGGCTAGATACCGGTACACATGAAAGTCTATTAGAAGCCGCCCAGTTTGTAGAAACTATTGAAAAGCGCCAAGGTTACAAAGTAGCTTGCTTAGAAGAAATTGCCCTCAATAACGGCTGGTTGACTAAGCAGAAAGTGGCTGAGATTGGTCAGTCGATGAGCAAAAATGCGTATGGTCAGTATCTAATGGATTTAACAAAAGAGTCATAATTATGATACCTGTTACTAAAGCATATTTACCTAATAAAGAAAAATATCAGTCTTATGTTGACCGAATATTTCAAAGTGGTTGGCTGACTAATAATGGTAGCCTTCTACAGGAGCTAGAACAACGGCTTGCAGATTATCTGGGTGTGAAGAATATCATTTTAGTCGCTAATGGCTCATTTGCCTTACAGCTTGCTTATAAAGCCTTAGCTTTAGAAGGTGAAGTCATTACGACACCTTTTAGTTTTGCTGCCACAACCAGTACGCTAGCTTGGGAAGGTTTAAAGCCTGTTTTTGCTGATATCAACTCTGAAACTTTTAATATAGATCCAGCGCAGATAGAAGCTCAGATAAACCCTAATACTAGTGCTATTGTGCCGGTACATGTATTTGGCAACCCATGCGATGTTGACGCAATTCAGGCTATTGCTGATAAGCATAAATTAAAAGTTGTTTATGATGCTGCCCATGCTTTTGGTTCAGAGTACAAAGACCAAAGTGTTTTAAATTTTGGTGATATTAGTACACTTAGTTTTCACTCTACTAAACTCTTTCATACTATCGAAGGTGGTGCAGTTATCACCAATGATGATGAACTGGCTAGAAAAATCAGACTGATGATTAATTTTGGTATTAGTAGTCCTACTTCCATTGAATCAGTAGGAACGAATGCCAAAATGAACGAGTTTGAAGCGGCTATGGGCTTATGTGTACTCGATGAGATAGATACGATCAGACAGCGACGTGAAGATATTTGGCAGGTTTATACCAATGAGCTGTCCAATATAGTCGAGCTGCAGCAGTGGAATGAACATGGTAAGAATAACTGCGCTTATGCACCAGTACTTTTTGAGAGTGAAGAGCAGTTACTTAGAATTGAAGCCAAACTTAAAGAAAATGATATATCACCTAGAAGATACTTTTATCCAAGTCTAGATACTTTGTCTTATCTAGATAGTAAACAGGTTTGTAATAACTCGAGAGATATCGCTAGTCGAATTTTGTGCTTACCGATATATCCAACTCTAAAACTTGATGATGTTCAAAAAATCATAAATATAATGGAGTCTAATTAGTATGGCTTTTTTAAGCAAAGAGCAAATAGAGTCTATGGGCTTTAACTCTGTCGGCGAAAACACTCTTCTTTCAGATAAAGCTTCTTATTATAACTGTAAAAATATAGATATTGGCAACAATACACGTATTGATGACTTCTGTGTTTTATCAGCTGGTGAAGGTGGAATCAAAATTGGTTCATATGTACATATTGCTATTGGAGTAAGCCTGATTGGGAATGAAATAATAACAGTAAAAGACTTTGCAGGATTATCTTCGAGAGTTTCAATATATAGTAGCAACGATGATTACAGTGGCGAGTATATGACTAACCCTATGATACCTAGTGAATTCACTAACGTAACACACGGTGCTGTTAGCATTGGTAAACATGTGATAGTAGGTTCTGGTTCAGTGATACTACCTAATGTTATATTAGAAGATGGTGTAGCTGTCGGGGCACTAAGTTTGGTTACGAAAGATTGTGGTGCGTTTGGCGTTTATATCGGTACTCCTGCGGAAAAAATAAAAGAAAGAAGTAAGAGTCTTTTAAACTTAGAGAGATTATTAAACAAATCTTTGAATGAGTAATTAATGTCTTAAGCTCATATGGATATATTAAACTAATATAGGATAAGAATCCGATTGTTACTTCTTAATAGCATTAATTTTTTACTATATGTAATAAAAATTTGATGCTCTCTCAACAATTAGATAGCCGACTTAGTTTAAAAAACCTCATTTTAAATATATAGATTTTTTGGACTTTAAATATGCATTTATTTATTTTAGCTGCAACAAACATGCATTCTTCTCCATTTTTACACTATCTAACCGATATATGTGGTATGACAAGGGGGGGTTTTAGAGTTTTGTTCTTTGACATAGATTCTGAAGATGAATTACCTTCTGGATATAGTCTTGAAGGAATTGATGTTTACTACTCTCAGGATTGGGAAAATACATCAATATATAGCAGTGTGAAAAATATTACCATCAGCTCTCTCTCATCGGTTAAAGGACAGGCAGAATACATATATAAGATATTTGACCTAGGTTTGGTTACATACGATCAACTCATAATTAGAATTACTGATGATGAAGTAGATCGTTGGATTACATTACATAGAAAGAATGGAAAGTTAGTTGAGTGCAAAAAAGCTCATGTAGATACTTTTACTACAGCTATACTACAACACGCCTCCAGATTTATTTGTTTGTATAAACCATGGGGGAAAGCGTTAGAGGAGATTCTTGATAGGAAAATTACTATTTATAATATTTCTATTCTAGTAGACCCTTTTACTAACCCTGAAGTCGCTAAATTATATCAAGGTGCTTTAAGAGCCAGTATAAGAAATCAAGTAAAAAATAGTGGAGCTATTCGTATTCTTATGCATACAAAGCCAACCACTAACTCGGTAATACGCAATATATTATTTAAAGATTTATTTAGCTTTCTTTTAAGGCATAGTGATTTATTAGGTTCTAGAACCCTTGAGGTTTCACTTTGGTGGCCTACATCAATACGTGAGATGCCTCCATTTAATCTTGTTATAGGTTTGCTTGTTTCAGTATCTAAAATAAAGAAAATTAAACTAAGATTTAACTTTATAAATAATATGCCTACAGAGGTTTATTATTCTTTACTATCTTCTGTCCATATTCTCATAGCACAAAACCGCAGTGGCCTAGGTGCAATTTTTGAAGCATCAAAAAATGGTAGCATTATAGTTTTAAAGAAAGGTTCATATAATGCAGAGGTATACGCAGGATATGGAGAATTACCATTTATAGAGTCCTCTGAAAACGAAAATTTATTTGTAAATTCAATTCAAATGCTGAAAGAAAATAGTTTTGAGGCATTACTAAATAAGCAAGAATTCATAGCTGCACATTTTTTTGAGAAAGAGTTTCTTAAATCGAAAAATAATTTAGTAGAACTATATAGTTAATTTACAACTATTTTTTATTTGATAGCAAGCACTGTAGGTATAAAAGTTATGAACTCAATTTTAAATTTAATTGGTAGAGAAAAAGAGCTCTTTACTACCGACATACAAGATAAAAATCAAGAACTACACGGAACTGTATCTAATTCCAGGTTTCTAGTATTAGGTGGTGCAGGCTCTATTGGTCAAGCAGTTACCAAAGAGATATTTAAGCGCAATCCAAAAAAGCTGCACATTGTAGATATCAGTGAAAATAATTTAGCTGAGCTAGTTCGTGATATCCGCAGTTCATTTGGCTATATCGACGGTGACTTCCAAACTTTTGCACTGGATATAGGTTCAGTTGAATATGATGCCTTTATTAAAGCAGATGGTCAGTTTGATTATGTATTAAACCTATCCGCATTAAAACATGTTCGCAGTGAAAAAGATCCTTATACATTAATGCGTATGATAGATGTCAACATCTTTAATACAGACAAAACACTGCAGCAGTCTATAGAAAATGGTGTTAAAAAATACTTTTGTGTGTCCACAGATAAAGCAGCTAACCCTGTAAATATGATGGGCGCTTCCAAACGCATTATGGAGATGTTTTTGATGCGTCGCAGCTTAGAAATCAATATCTCTACGGCTCGTTTTGCCAATGTAGCATTCTCTGATGGATCCTTATTACATAGCTTTAATCAGCGTATTGAAAAACGCCAACCCATTGTTGCGCCTAATGACATTAAAAGATATTTCGTGACGCCTCAAGAGTCTGGTGAACTGTGTCTAATGTCTTGTATCTTCGGTGAAAATAGAGATATTTTCTTCCCCAAATTAAGCGAAAATCTTCATCTTATTTCTTTTGCAGATATTGCTATCAAATACTTAAAACAAAAAGGCTATGAACCAGTTTTATGTAGTAGTGAAGATGAGGCACGCGAGCTTACCAAAACGCTTCCCGAACAAGGTAAATGGCCCTGTTTATTCACAGGTAGCGATACTACTGGCGAAAAAGACTTCGAAGAATTCTTTACCGAGAATGAAGTGTTGGATATGCAGCGATTTAATAACCTTGGTGTCATTAAGAATGAAGCGATCTTTGACTCTGGCTTACTTACAGAGTTCGAAACCAGCATTCAAAGCATGAGAGACAAACGTGCTTGGGACAAACAAGCTATTGTTAATCTTTTTTTCAAAATGATTCCAGATTTCGGCCATAAAGAAACTGGAAAATATCTTGATGGTAAAATGTGAGAATAACATGCAAATGGAACTTATAAAGTTAGTCCGAAACATTTACTCGACTAATGAATTCATACCCTTACATGCGCCTAGTTTTTCGGGTAACGAGCAGAAGTATGTCACAGAAACCATAACCAGCACCTTCGTCTCAAGTGTCGGCAAGTTTGTGGATGAGTTTGAACAAAAAGTCCAACAAGTAACTGGGTCGGCAAAAGCTATAGCGACTGTGAATGGTACTGCTGCACTTCACTCAGCATTATATTTAGCAAATGTAAGAGCAGGCGACCTAGTGATCACGCAAGCATTGACTTTTGTCGCCACTTGCAATGCCTTATATCATATGGGTGCTAAACCCATCTTTATCGATATAGAACGTAAAGCATTCGGCCTGTGCCCTGTAGCTACAGAGCAATGGCTATCTGAAAATGCTTTTATAGACGAACAAGGTCAGTGTCGACACAAAGATAGTCAAGCTGCTATTAAAGCAGTCATGCCAATGCATACATTTGGTCATCCTGTGCAAATTGACGAATTATTAACAGTCTGCCAAAATTGGAACCTAACTTTAATTGAAGATGCAGCTGAGAGCTTAGGCTCGTATTACAAAGGCAAGCATACGGGTACCTTAGGACGCTTTGGTGCTTTAAGCTTTAATGGTAATAAAGTTATTACCACGGGCGGAGGTGGTATGATTCTATGCCAGAATCAAGAAGATGGAATCAAAGCGAAGCACCTTACGACTACAGCAAAAGTTCCTCATCCTTATGAGTTTTATCATGATGAGGCAGGGTTTAACTATCGTATGCCTAACCTAAATGCAGCTTTAGGCTGTGCACAAATCGAGCAGTTAGAAGTAAAACTTGCCAGCAAACGCCTTATAGCAGAGCAGTATTTACAGTTCTTTGAAAACACTGATTACTGCTTTGTAGTGGAGCCTGAATATGCTCATTCTAACTATTGGTTAAATGCTGTCGTTTGTCCTGATGCAAGCGCTCGCGACTCTTTGTTAGAGACTACTAATAAGCAAGGGGTTATGACTCGCCCCGTCTGGCAATTAATGCATCGCTTACCTATGTTTGCTAATGAGTTAAAAGGCGACTTAGCCAACTCTGAATGGGCAGAGGCTCGACTTGTGAACTTACCTAGCTCCCCTAACTATTAGGATCTGACATGTATGAAATCTCTAACATTCAAAATGATATTTACTTTAAAAATGAATATGCCCAGCTGTATTTAGACAATGATGATGAATTATTTGAGTATGAGTTCTCTGAAGGAGAGCAATGGATTAAATTCAAATCCATCAAAAGACCTATTACCAGTATAGCCGGTGTAGATGTTCAAGAAGAGCTTTATGATATTGAGACCTCTTATGGTTATGGAGGACCAATAACTAACTCTACCGATCGTGAGTTTTTAGTTAAAGCATTTGATGATTATAAAGCTCATTGTGCATCTCATAAGATTGTCTGTGAATTTATTAGATTGCACCCTTTCAATAGTATAAATAAACACTCGTTTTTATTTGATATGTTTATTCATGAAAGAGACGTTGTAGTAGTAGACTTAACTCAAACACAAGATGAGCGCCGAGCGCAATACTCTAAAACAACTAGAAACATAATTAGAAAAGCAGAGAAAAAGCTTAAAATCATCGAGAACAGCCCAGGCTTAACACAATTTATTGAAACTTACTATGATACTATGAAGAAAAATAAAGCTGATGATTTTTACTTCTTTAGTGAAGACTACTTTCATAGATTAAATAGCATTAACGAGGTCGATTTACTAGAAGTAAGTCTTGAAGACCAGCTACTCTCTATTGGCTTTATTATGAGAGGTAGTGAGCTTGCTCATTACCATTTATCAGCAAACAACTACGAACTCGCCAAAGAAAATGGTAACTATCTACTTTTAGATGCAGCCTTTAACTTAGCTAAATCTAAAGGCTCTAAGTATATGATTTTGGGAGGTGGAAGAACTTCTTCACCTGAAGATAGCTTACTTAAGTTTAAAAAGAAATTCTCTAAAACAACTATGCCTTTTTATATTGCAGGAATTGATTTTATACCCGAAAAAAGGGCTATGCTAAATAGCATTTGGATTGATAACAATAAAAATCAAGAAATACCAAAAATATTCCAACTTTACAGAGTCTGAATTATGAGTAATAAAACGTTTATTATTGCAGAAGCCGGTGTTAACCATAATGGTGATATTGAATTAGCAAAGCAACTAATTGATGCTGCAGTAGTGGCAGGAGTTGATGCTATTAAATTTCAAACTTGGAAAACTGAGCTACTGGTTACTCGAAATGCTGAGATGGCTGATTACCAAGTTAATAATACCAAACAAAAGCGTTCACAGTTTGATATGCTGAAAGAGCTAGAGCTTAGCTATGACTCTTTCAAAGAGTTAAAAAAATATTGCGACTTAAAAAATATTCAGTTTATGTCTACCCCAGATGAAGAAACCAGTGCAAACTTTCTAAACTCTATTCAAGATATTTTCAAAATAGGCTCTGGAGAACTGAATAACTTCCCGTTTCTTAGACACGTCGCTAAATTTAATAAACCTATCATAATATCAACTGGTATGGGCTATTTATCGGAAGTTGCACAAGCAGTCAATGTGTTAAAAGAATCAAATCTTAGTAATGAAATGATTACCATTTTGCATGCAACAACAGATTACCCCACAAAATTTGAAGATGTTAATCTACAAGCTATGATTACATTAAAGAACGCATTTCCTGGTATAGCTGTTGGTTACTCTGATCATACTTTGGGTATTGAAGTTCCAGTAGCTGCTGTAGCTTTAGGAGCGACAGTAATTGAGAAGCATTTTACTTTAGATAAAGAAATGATTGGACCGGATCATAAGGCGAGCCTTGAACCATTAGAGCTAAGAAATATGGTTGATGCGATTAGAAATATAGAGGTTGCACTAGGAAATGGTTGGAAAGAACCTACAGAAAACGAACGCAAAAATATTAAGTTAGTTCGTAAAAGCATAGTTGCTGATAAAGATATACCTCAAGGAACTCTGATTACTGAAGATTTGCTTGCTATACGTAGACCAGGAGATGGTCTAGCTCCTAGCAGATGGAATGAAGTTATAGGAACTAAAGCCTTAAGAAACTATAGAGCTGGGGATCTTATTTAATGAAGAAAATTTGTGTGGTAACAGGTACTCGAGCTGAATATGGATTACTCTATTGGCTCATGAAAGAAATAAATTTGGATTCTGAATTAGAGTTACAGATTATAGTAACAGGCATGCATCTCAGTCCAGAGTTTGGTTTAACTTATAAGGTTATAGAACAAGAGTTTAATATCAATAAAAAAATTGAAATGCTGTTGTCCTCAGATACACCTGTAGGTATCTCTAAATCAATAGGGCTAGCACAGATTAGCTTCTCCGAAGCTTATGATGAGCTTAAACCTGATCTTGTTATATTATTAGGTGACCGTTATGAAATATTCGCAGCAGCTACAGCTGCTATGGTAGCTCGAATACCCATAGCTCATTTACATGGTGGTGAAACTACTGAAGGTGCCTTTGACGAGGCTATTCGCCATAGTATTACTAAGATGAGTCACTTACACTTTACTGCTACAGATGAATATAGAAGACGAGTAGTTCAACTAGGAGAAGCTCCAGAAAGAGTATTTAATGTTGGCGGTCTAGGTATCGAAAATATTAAACGTCTTAATTTGATGAGTAAAGAGAAGTTTGAAAACTCTATTAACTTTAAGCTAAATAATAAAAATCTATTAGTTACCTTTCACCCAGTTACTCTGGAAGAATCTACTACTGAACAACAGTTCATGCAGCTATTGAATGCCTTAGATACGCTAATAAATACACATATAATATTCACTAAAGCAAATAGCGATACTGATGGCCGTATTATAAATAAGCTTATTGATGACTATGTAAATAGCAATCCTAGCAAGTCAGTAGCCTTTGCTTCCTTAGGGCAACTCAGATTTTTAAGTGCCTTACAGTATGTAGACGGTGTTGTGGGAAATAGCTCCAGTGGATTAGCTGAAGCTCCTAGCTTTAAAATTGGTACAATAAACATTGGCGATAGACAGAAAGGAAGAATAAAAGCTTCTAGTGTCATTGATGCTGAACCTAATTACCAAAGCATACTAAAAGCTATTGAACATCTTTACTCAGATTCATTTAAAGAAACGCTTATAACTACAAAGAATCCTTATGGCGAAGGGTCTGCAAGTAGTGAGATTATTCAAATTATCAAAAATACTTCTTTAAAACATATCTTAAAGAAAAGCTTCTTTGACCTACCATATAAAAATCTGGAGTTGTCATGACCGATTGGCAAGACGTGGTATTAACCCCTCAATCAGATATTCGTGATGCTATGCGTACTCTAGATGAAACGGCGCTTCGAATCGCGATAGTTTGTGATGAGAATAATAAGTTACTAGGTACAGTGACTGACGGTGATATCCGTCGGGGACTACTGAAGAACAATGATATGCAAGACTCTGTCACTGCAGTAATGAATCAGAGTCCAAGAACTGTTACCCGATCTCATACTCGTCAACAGCGCATAGAGATTATGGATCAATATGACCTTCTTGCACTGCCGATTGTTGATGATAAAAACCATTTGGTTGGCTTAGAAACTCTACACCAAGTTTTAAAGCCTAAAAAACGCGACAACCCCATTTTTATTATGGCAGGAGGCTTTGGTACTCGCCTTCGCCCTCTTACTGATAACTGTCCAAAACCAATGCTCCGCGTTGGTGATAAGCCAATGCTTGAGCACTTAATTAATCAATTTAGAGTATTGGGTTTTTACGACTTTTATATCTCTACTCATTATATGCCAGAAATTATCCATACACACTTTGGCAATGGCAGTGAATGGGGTATTAATATAACCTACATTCATGAGAGTACACCCTTAGGTACTGGTGGTGCGCTAGGTTTACTCCCTAAAAACCTACCAAAATTACCATTGATTATGATGAATGGTGACGTATTAACCAAAATTAATTTTACTGAGTTATTGAGTCATCATGAGTCAAATAACCTGGATGCCACTATGTGTGTTCGAGAAATGGAATACAAGATTTCTTATGGTGTCGTTGAAAGTGAGGATGGTCTGATTACTAATATGGTGGAGAAACCGACTTATCGTTATCATATTAATACGGGTATATATGTACTTAGTCCTGAATATGTTTCTTCTGTCAAACCAAACACTCAAATTGACTTACCGACTTTACTGGAGCAAAGAATAGACACCGATAAAAAGGTCGGCATCTATACTACTCATGAGTATTGGTTAGATATCGGACAAATGACTGATTATCAGAAAGCTCAACAAGATATTAAAGGCTTTTACTCATGAAAATAGCCATCGTCCCTGCTAGAGGAGGGAGTAAACGTCTCCCAGGTAAAAATATAAAATTATTAGGTGGCAAGCCTTTGATAGCTTGGACGATTGAAGCCGCTATTAAAAGTAATATTTTTGATCATATTTTTGTTAGTACTGATAGTGAAGAAATTGCAAGCGTCTCTAGAGATTACGGTACAAAAGTTCCTTTTTTAAGACCTGCTGAGCTTTCAAGTGATACAGCAACTACCAATGACGTTGTGACTCACTTGATAAGTTGGTTTGAGAAAGAGTATAGTCAGGAGGTTTCTAATATAGCTATTTTACAGCCTACTTCACCTTTGAGAAATGCTCAACATATCCAAGAAGCTTTTAAAGTGATGGAAATGAAACGTGCTAAAGCAGTTGTCTCTGTCTGTGAGCTTGAACATCCTATTCAATTCTGCAATCAGTTAGGAGTTGATGGATCTATGGATGGATTTATAGAGCTTGGTGATATGAAAAGAACTCAAGATCTCGATTCTACGTATAGATTAAATGGAGCTATATATATCTTTGATAACACCTATGTAGGACGAATGAATGATCTATATAGTGAGGGCACTTTTGCTTATATCATGGATTCTAAATCTTCTATTGATATTGATACCAAAGATGACTTTGATTTAGCCGAGCATCTAATAAGATAACCATCGCCATTCTACTTCCTAAGACCCCACTCCATGATTAAGATTACCAAAAATGCTCGTAGTTTAATTCTATGTTCTAACCCCCTTCAAATCATGATTGCAGAGCAAATAATCGACACATATCCTAACAAAGACTTTGATCTATTAGTTGCCTCTAGCTATGTATCTAATAATGATAAGTATAATTATTATTATAATAGACTTGCACTTAAATGTAAGGACAAGCTTCTATATAATGTAACTTCAGGATTGAAAAATTTTATAAGGTTTAAGAAGTTACTAAAGCTTCACAACTTGAATAAATCATACAGTGAAATATATCTCGCGAGTATTGATGCGAGAGCTTTTCAGTACGTAGTGTCCAAGAACCTAAAAGCTGATTTGTATACATTTGATGATGGTTTAGCGAACATAATAACAAATAGTCTATATTATGAAGATATTAAAGAAAGCTTATTAAGAAAATATATATGGAGGTTCTTAGGAGTTAAATTTGGAATATCTGATATAAAAAAACGTTCTAAGTTACACTTCACTATCTATAAGAATCAACCTAATATTATTACTAATACAAAATTCATCTCTTTATTTAATTATCCAAATGGGAAGGTTGTTAAATCTTCCAAGATACTTAAAGTTTTTCTTGGACAACCTCTAAACTTTCTCTCTGAGAAGTACAATACAAAATACCTAGCTAATATTATAGAATTACTCGATATAGATAACTATTATCCTCATCCTAAGGAGCGTAAGAAGGATATACCTATCTTTGCTGCTGAAGATAAATACTTAAATATTATCGAAAGCAAATTAGTATTCGAAGACTATGTATTCAATTTGCTAAAAAACGACCCTAGTTTAGAAGTGCATGTCTATAGTTTTTTTAGTAGCTGCATCGTAAATTTGTCTGGGATAAAAAGAGTTAAAGTCTTATTTGTTCATGATAGCTTTTTATACAGTAGATATAGAGATTTTTATACCTATGCACACAACTCTTTAAAAATCCCAAATATAAGTATCGAACTTTAGTTTCCTTTTTTATTTTTTTATTTTTTTATTTTCTATTGAGGATAGCCTGGATATGTATAACCTAACCTTAGTAAGTGTTATTGTTCCTACCTACAAACGTACAGAAATGCTTTCACGAGCTTTAGATAGCTTGCTGTCTCAAACCTACTCTAATATTGAAGTTGTTTTGGTAAATGATAATGGCGAAAACAAAAGTTACAATGATAGCCTTGATAAAATAGTTGAAAAGTACATTTCCTTATTTACAAAATTTAAATATATAGAGAATAAAAAAAATAAAGGGGCTAGCGAGGCTAGAAATATCGGTGTTAAAAAGGCTTCAGGAAGTCTAGTAACTTTTCTAGATGATGATGATATATATCATCCAGAAAAGGTATCTAAGCAAGTTAATCTGTTTAACAACTCTACAGTTCCAAATCTTGGCGCAGTATATTGCCAGATAAGAACAGTAGATGAGTATACAAACAAGATACTAGACCAAACATCTAATTTTTATAAAGGTAATAGAGATGTGTTATTAGGAAGTTTACACGGAACTTTAGCTAGCACACCTGCCTTAATGTTAGATAGGCAGCTTTTTCTTACAGTAGGGGGTTTTAGAGAGTTGTTGACTGGTGAAGACTGGTGCTTACTTATCGATATCCTACTTTTAGGGAAATCTGTGGATTTTAATAAAGAAACCTTATTAGAAGTACGTATTCATTCAGAGGAAAGAATCTCCACAGGTAATCAAAAGTATACTTCTAAGCTATCTGAACTTCTTACTATTAAGGAAAAAGTAATCCGAGAGCTTGGTCTTGAGAAGAGTCAAACTAATCAGATTTACTTCTCACACTACTATACTGTTGCGAGTATGTTTAAATATTCTAACCGTCTTTTGGCTTTGAAATATATTTCAAAAGCAACCTCGTATTCACTTCAACCTAAAAAAACGATTGTTTTTTTAGGTAGTGGTTTATTAGGAGAGAAGCTGTCTATTTTTACTAAGGATATATTTTACAAGACTCAATTTAATAAAGATTAAGTATTTTATGTCGTTCTAAGAATAGGATAAGAAAATTATGTGTGGATTAACTGGATTTCTAAACAGTCCTACCTCTTTGACAGATAAAGATGCTAGAAGCACTCTCAAAAGAATGACGGACTCAATAATCTATCGTGGTCCTGATTCAGAAGGGTTTTGGTATGATCTTAATGATAAAATAGCTTTAGGGCATCGCCGACTTGCCATATTGGATTTAACTGAGTCTGGCCATCAGCCTATGCTCTCTGACGATGACAGATATGTTATGGCCTTTAACGGTGAGATATATAATCACTTAGAAATTCGTCAAGAAATCGAGAGTTCTATTCCAACTATCATCTGGAAAGGGCATTCAGATACCGAAACTTTATTGAAAGCAATACAGGTTTTTGGTTGGGAGAAGACGCTTCAAAAACTAGTGGGTATGTTCGCTATTGCATTGTGGGACCAACAACAAAAAGAGTTAACGCTTGCACGTGATCGTATGGGCGAGAAGCCTTTATATTGGGGCTGGTCAGGTGAGACATTACTTTTTGGTTCAGAACTTAAGTCATTAAAAGCACATCCAGCATTTAATGGCGAAATAAATAGAGATGCTTTAGCATTATTACTTCGCTATAACTATATTCCAGCCCCTTACTCGATTTATGGCGGTATAGAAAAACTGTTGCCGGGCCATTTTGTCAAAATAAAGATAGGCCAAACTAGGGAAGATGTTTCTCCTGTATCTTATTGGGGTCTAAAAGAAACCGTTAAAAAAGGAATATCTGCTCCTTTTATCGGTTCTGATGCTGAAGCAATCGATTTACTTGAGCATACCATTAAGCAGAGCCTTGTCGGACAGATGGCAGCGGATGTGCCTTTAGGCGCTTTCCTTAGCGGCGGTGTGGATAGCAGTACTATTGTTGCGCTGATGCAGGCTGAGAGCAAACAGCCTATCAAGACCTTTGCTATTGGCTTTGATGAACCAGGATATAATGAAGCTGAGTATGCCAAAGCAGTAGCCGAGCACTTGGGGACAGAGCATACAGAATTTTATGTAACGGCTAAAGATGCTCTAGAAGTGGTTCCATTGCTTTCAAGTATCTTTTGTGAACCCTTTGCCGATAGCTCGCAAATACCTACGTATCTGGTAAGTAAAATGGCAAAGCAACATGTTACTGTGGCGTTAAGTGGCGATGCTGGTGACGAGTTATTTGGTGGTTATAACACCTATCAGCTATTACCGAAGATTTGGAAAATAATAAGTCCACTGCCTACACCTGTTCGTAAACTGGCTACTAAATTACTATCAGGACTACCGATGCCTGAAAAGCTGTTAAAGCTAGTTGAGGTTTTGCCGGTTGATAATCGAGCTGAGTTTTACAACTTAGTAATTAGCCATTGGAAAAATTCTGAGCAGCTAGTCATCGGTGCTAAAAAAGTCCCTACGGCACTGACGGATAAGTCTCAATGGTCTAACGTTGACTCATTTGAAGAGTGGATGATGAGTATCGATGCCCAGCAGTACATGGTTGACGATATACTGGTAAAAGTTGATCGTGCCGCTATGGCTAATAGTCTTGAAGTGCGTGTGCCCATGCTGGATCATCGAGTGGTCGAGCTAGCTTGGCAATTACCAATTGATATGAAAATCCGTGATAAATCTGGTAAATGGGTATTACGAGAAGTGTTATATAAGTATGTGCCAAAGGAATTGATTGAGCGTCCTAAAAAAGGATTCTCTATACCTTTAGCCCAATGGTTGAGAGGACCACTTCGAGAGTGGGCTGAACCATTGCTAGCTGAGAAACGGCTAATAGAAGAAGGCTACTTTTATTCGGATAAAATTAGGCAGGCTTGGGAAGAGCATTTACAAAGTAAAAAAGACAATTCTTCAAAACTATGGAGTGTGTTAATGTTCCAAAGCTGGTTGGACAACTCGTTTAAGGCTTATTAATGAAAATAGTACATATTATTATGAGTTTAAATATAGGTGGTGCTGAGCTTATGCTTAAGCGCTTAGTATTACATAGTCATCAAAAGGAACAGTTTGAACATATAGTTATCACATTGACTGATCTGGGCGTTATGGGACCTGAACTACAAAATGAAGGCATTATGGTGCATACTCTTGGAATGAAGTCACTGCCTACTGTACCATTAGTATTTCTTAAATTACGAAAACTCCTTAAGGAGATCCAACCTGATGTGGTACAGACTTGGATGTATCATTCTGATTTATTAGGTGGGCTTGCAGCAAAAAGCATAGGCATAAAAAAAATAATTTGGGGTATCCGAACTACAGATGCTTCTCAGTGTTCATCAAAGCTTACAGTTTATCTCAGTAAATTATGTGCAAAGCTTTCTTATTACATACCAAGCACTATAATTAGTGCTGCTAATGTGTCAAAAAATTATCATATTAAGATAGGCTATGATGAAAGGAAAATGGTCGTCATTCCTAATGGTTACGATATAGATGCAATTGCAGCAACTAATAAAGATGGGCTAGAAATACGACGACAGAATAACCTATCTACTAATGATATTGTTATTGGATCTGTTGGTAGATTCGATACAGCAAAAAATCAGAAGTTATTTGTGGATATAGCTGCTATCTTAATAAAAGACTATCCTGATTTAAAGTTTATGATAGTAGGTAGAGATAATACGGTAGAAAACGCAGAACTAATATCTTGGATAAAAAGTTATAATATAGTAGATAGCTTTAGGCTATTAGGTGAAAGAGATGATGTGCCTAAATGTTTAAAGGCTATGGATATTTTTTGTTTGCATTCTAAGACTGAAGGCTTTCCTAATGTACTTGTAGAGGCTTTAGCGGCTGGCTTACTCTGTGTTTCTGCCGATGTAGGTGATGCAAGACAGATTTTGGATAAGTATGGTAGTTTAGTAACGGAGTATAATAGTTTAGGTTTAGTGGCAGCTATAAAACACAACATCATCCAATTAGATGGCAGTGACAGAATTATTGAAAACAATAAGAATCTTGCCCTAAAGCATGTAAGAGACAACTATAGTATAGAAAATATACATATAGACTTTTCAAATATCTGGAAAGCATCATCGTTAGGAGTTTAACGTGGAAAAGTTGGACTTAACTTACTATGACTTTTATCAGGGAATGGCTACCCCTTTAATACTAATACTCAGTATCTTGATCTGTTTATCTATTGCAAATCATAAACAAGATATAAAATATATAGTAATCTTATTCTTATGGCACACACTCTTTTCGATTTATTATTGGTTTTTTAGTTTATCAAATACTGCTGATGCTGTAGGCTACTATAACGCTTCATTTGGATTAAAACCTAATTTCAGTCCTGGCACACATTTTACTGAGTCCGTAGTCTACATTATAAGGAGGGTTTTTGATTCTAACTATTTAAACACTACTTTAGTTTCTAACATGTTTGGCGTGATAGGCCTTATTTATTTATACTTATCAATAAAGAGATTCTTACCAGACATTGGCAAGTTATGGGTATTAATTTTATTTATTCCCTCTATGAGCTTTTGGTCTGCTGGATTAGGTAAGGATTCTATATCATTTATGGCTACATGCTTATTTCTATATGGTATAACCGAGTCTAGAAAACCTAAGCCGACTATAATACTTGCCTTTTTAACTATGTTCATGGTCCGACCCCATATCGCTTTCATAATGATAATGTCTTTTGTAATTTATTTTATAATAAAATCAAAAGTTCATATTGTTTTAAAAGTACTACTATTACCTATTATTTTGATATTTTCTATTGTCGCTCTTCAATATGTACAGCAATATGTAGGATTGGGTGATGTGTCGCTTGATAGTTTGGATGAGTATGTCAACCAACGTCAAGGTTCCAATCAAGAAGGAGGCTCTTCATTAGATATTGCATCAATGAGCTATCCAATGCAAATGTTTACTTATGTATTTAGACCTTTACCATTTGAAGCACATAGTATAGTTGCTCTGATTACCAGTATTGAGAATACTATTCTACTAATACTGTTTATGTATATAACATTTAAATCTAAATTTAATTTCACAGTCTTATTTAGAAATCAAAATCTATGGTTATTCACCTATGCTTTCTTAACCTGTACCATTTTAGCACTTACTACAGCCAATTTAGGTATTGCAACAAGGCAAAAGTGGATGTTTATGCCAATTTTTATTTATCTTCTTATATATGCTTTCAATAATTACAAAGTAAATAAAACTGGGATTTATCAATGAAATTCCTAATCATAGCAAGCTACCCTGCTTCTATTTTAAAGTTCCGTGGTGCTTTAATTCAAGCCTTACAAGATAAAGGCTTTGAGATTCACGTAGCTGCTCCCGAATTCAATAGTTATCCAGAAGAGCGTGATAATTTAGCAACATTAGGTTATACAGTGCATGATATACCTATGCAGCGCACAGGAACCAATCCCGCAGCTGACACAAAAACCTTGTTAGCCTTGTATCGTTTGATGAGAAAGATAAAACCCGATTACATGATAGGTTATACTATCAAGCCAGTCATCTATGGATCGCTAGCCGCCAAACTCGCTCGTGTGCCACATCGTTTTGCCTTGATTACTGGCTTAGGTTACGCGTTTCAAGGAGCAGGTTACCGAGACTATAAAAAGTCTACTCTACAAAAAGTAATGCATAGACTTTATTCAGTAGCATTAGCATCAACGCATAAGGTGTTCTTTCAAAATCCAGATGATGAAGCGTTATTTAGAGCGCTGGCCATACTCAAACCTACCGCAGCGACTAAAGTCGTCAACGGCTCAGGGGTTGATGTATCGGAATACAATGTCGTTCCTTTTCCTATTATAAATAATAAACCAGCTCTTCGGTTCTTGTTGATAGCCCGTTTATTAGGAGATAAGGGAGTCAAAGAGTATGCCCAAGCAGCTCGACTAGTCAAAGCTAAATATCCGCAAGCTCAATTTGACTTAGTAGGCTGGATCGACGATAACCCTGATGCTATCGAGCAACAAGAGTTAGATAGTTGGATTAATGAAGAATTATTTAACTTTTGGGGTAAGCTTGATGATGTGAAGCCAGCCATTGCAGCGAGTTCTATTTATGTATTGCCTTCTTATCGAGAAGGTACACCGCGCACTGTACTAGAAGCGATGGCAATGGGTCGCCCAATCATTACGACGGACGCGCCAGGTTGTCGTGAAACAGTGATTGATGGTTATAACGGTTATCTCGTTCCTGTTAAAGCGGTAGAAGAATTAGCCGCTGCGATGGAACGTTTTATCGTTAATCCTGAGCTTATTATTGAAATGGGTAAGGCTTCACGCCAATTGGTAGAAGAAAAGTTTGATGTGGATGCTGTCAATCAATCTATGCTAGAAGCGATGGGCTTATAGTTTATATAGTAAAGTCACAGGAAGAAAAATGATAAAACGCCTTTTCGATATCACTGCTGCGACCACCGCTTTGGTCGCTTTATCTCCGGTATATGCCATCACTGCTTACAAAGTCAAAAAGAACTTAGGCTCCCCAGTGCTATTTCGTCAAACGCGTCCCGGATTGAATGGCAAGCCGTTTGAGATGATTAAGTTTCGCACCATGAAAGATGCTATAGATAATGATGGCAATCCTTTGCCTGATAGTGAGCGCTTAACTAGTTTTGGCAAAGCCCTGCGTAATAGTAGTTTAGATGAGCTGCCTGAGCTGTGGAATGTCGTCAAAGGCGATATGAGTTTAGTCGGACCACGCCCATTATTGATGGAGTACCTGCCGCTATATAGTAAAGAACAAGCACGTCGTCATAATGTTCGCCCTGGTATTACGGGTTATGCGCAAGTGAATGGACGTAATGCTATTGGTTGGAATAAAAAGTTTGAGCTCGATACATGGTATGTCGATAACCAATCATTATGGTTAGATATCAAGATATTGTTTAAAACAGTAAAAAAAGTGGTTATCAAAGATGGTATTAGCGCTGACGGCGAAGCGACAATGAGTAAGTTTACAGGAAGTAAATAGTTAATAATAACAAGGAAGTCAAAATGCAGCAGTTAATCGGTATATATGGCGCTAGTGGTTTTGGTAAAGAGTTATTGCCTTTAGTTCGTGAGCAATATAGAGATGCGCAACTTTGTTTTGTCGACGATGGCTCGCAAGATAATGAATTAAATAATTATCGCATTTATACCTATACACAGTATTTAGCATTACCCAATGCAGATAAGGCGGTAGTCTTAGCTATTGCAGATAGTAAAATACGTGAAGTATTAGAAGCTAAGTGTGCTAAGGACAAGGTGTTGATTTTATCTTTAAAGGCATCTAACTCAATTGTATTAGATAATGTTGAAATTGGAGAGGGCTCTGTACTGTGTCACTTTACCCAATTAACGTCTAATATAAAAATTGGTAAGCAATTTCAAGCTAATATTTATAGTTATATCGCTCATGATTGCGTGATTGGCGACTATGTCACCTTTGCCCCACGCGTCAGTTGCAATGGCAATATTCATATCCATGACCATGCATATATTGGCACAGGGGCAGTTATCAAACAAGGCACACCTGATAAGCCATTAATTATCGGTAAAGGTGCCATAGTGGGAATGGGTGCGGTTGTTACCAAAGACGTTCCAGAAGGAACAGTCGTGATTGGTAATCCTGCAAGACCCCTCAATAAATAGTGTCAAAAAATGACTAATAAGTCGTTAACTTTTGAGTTAAAACCTAGGTTTATTCTGCGTATAACGAAAATTTAAAATAAATGTAAGGTGCTTTTATCATGTGTGGAATAAACGGTTTTTTCAATACATATACAACATTACCTGCAGACGCTGTAATACAACAAATGAACACAGCAATTCGCAACCGAGGTCCAGATGCCGGAGATAGTTGGCAAGATGAGAGCATTGGTTTAGTGCTTGGTCATCGACGTTTAGCGGTCCAAGATTTATCGCCCGCCGGTGCACAGCCTATGCACTCGAACTGTGGTCGATATGTCATTATTTTTAATGGTGAGATTTATAATCATTTAGAGTTGCGCGAGCAATTGATGGCTGAACATAAAGCGCCTAATTGGCGTGGTCATTCAGATACAGAGACTATGCTTGCTTGTTTTGTAGCATGGGGTATCAAAAATACTCTACAAGCTATGGTAGGTATGTTTGCTATTGCGCTGTGGGATCGACAACAAAAAATATTGACTTTTGCAAAAGATCGAATGGGCGAAAAACCTTTATATTGGGGTTGGCAAGGTAAAGGTTTGTACTTTGGGTCGGACTTAAAGGGGCTAAAAGCACATCCCGCTTTTAAGACTGACATCAATCGTGATGCCATAACTTTACTACTGCGACATAACTGTATTCCTGCTCCTTATAGTATCTATAAAGGTATTGCAAAGTTGCGACCGGGTCATTGGTTACAACTGCCATTAGCAGATATAGAGAAAGCAAAAAATTCTCAACCACAAGCATACTGGCGTTTTAACGATATTGTTGAAAACGGCTTATCTCATCCATTTACAGGAAGTTCAGACCAAGCTGTGGACGCTCTAGAGTCAGCTCTTACTAAAAGTATTGGAGATCAGATGCTATCTGATGTTCCGCTCGGTGCTTTTTTAAGTGGAGGTATAGATAGCAGTGCTGTTGTAGCATTAATGCAAGCACAAAGCTCGCGTCCAGTGAAAACCTTTACTATAGGTTTTGATGACGCAGGCTATAATGAAGCCACGCATGCAAAAGCGGTAGCAAAACATATTGGTACTGATCATACTGAGCTTTATATACGGCCTGAAGACGCTTTATCTGTGATACCCAAGTTACCTTCTATATATAGTGAGCCATTCTCGGATAGTTCACAAATCCCAACATTTTTAGTCAGCGAGCTCGCGAGTCAACACGTGACTGTTTCACTCAGTGGAGACGGAGGTGATGAGTTGTTTGGTGGTTATAACCGTTATCTAATGGCTCAACAGGTTTGGAATAGAAGTCGTAAGCTACCAAAACCAGTACGTCAATCTGTTGCTTCTGTACTTACTTCTCTATCACCGAAAAAATGGGATGTGCTCTTTGATAAGCTTGGCCCAGCGCTACCTGAGCGTTTACGTTTACGTACGCCAGGAGACAAGGTTCATAAATTCGCAGGCGTACTTGATATTAATAACGAGCAAGATTTTTATCAGACGCTAACCAGTCATTGGCAGTATCCTGAAAATGTAGTTATCAATGCAAAAGAACCCAAAACATTAATTAGCGATTTTAAGGCTTGGCCTGAGACTGACAGTTTTCAGCATGCCATGATGGCTATGGATGCACAGACATATATGACAGATGATATCTTGGCAAAGGTGGATAGAGCGGCAATGGCAAACAGTCTTGAAACGCGTGTGCCACTACTCGATCATCGTATTGCTGAGCTGGCTTGGAGTTTGCCATTAGATTACAAGATACGTCAGGGGGAAGGTAAGTGGACTCTAAAACAGGTATTATTTCGTCATGTACCACGCGAGCTAATTGAACGCCCTAAAATGGGCTTTGGTATACCGTTGCACGACTGGCTACGTGGCTCATTGCGAGACTGGGCTGAAGCGTTGTTAGACGAAAACCTTCTATTGCAGCAAGGTTATTTTAATCCAGAACCTATACGGACAATGTGGAAAGAGCATTTAAGTGGACTATACAATCATCAGCACCATTTGTGGGATGTACTAATGTTCCAAGCATGGCTTGAAACCCAATAGATTAGAAACTATTTGCACGTGTGAGAAATTCTAGTTATTAATCCTGCAAGACCACTCAATAAATAAAAAATTGCGTTATAAATTATTAATCGACAATGATGAATCATCAATTATAAATAAGCACCATCGAGGCAACTATGTTAAACACCCCATTTTCACCTTGGCCAAGCTTTACTCAAGAAGAGGCTGATGCGGTCAGTCAAGTATTATTATCTAATAAGGTAAATTACTGGACAGGGCAAGAGTGTCGTCAGTTTGAAACTGAGTTTGCTAAATGGGCTGATAGCAAATATGCCATTGCAATGGGTAATGGTACGTTGGCATTAGACGTTGCCTTACAAGCGTTAGATATCGGCGCAGGCGATGAAGTCATCGTCACGCCGCGTACCTTTATCGCGAGTATCTCATCCGTGGTTAATGCGGGAGCAACCCCTGTTTTTACTGATGTCGATGAAGCAACCGGTAATATCACGCCTGAGTCAATCGCGGCGGTATTGACGGCTAAGACCAAAGCTATCGTCTGCGTGCATTTGGCAGGGTGGCCTTGTGATATGGATGGCATTATGGCACTGGCAGAACAGTATGATCTATATGTGATAGAGGACTGTGCACAGGCGCACGGTGCGCGTTATAAGGGTCGTAGCGTTGGTAGTATCGGGCATATTGGTGCGTGGAGCTTTTGCCAAGATAAAGTGATGACGACAGGCGGTGAGGGCGGTATGGTCACCACCAATGATGAGCAGTTATGGCGCAAGATGTGGGCTTATAAAGACCATGGTAAAAGCTATGCAGCGGTTTACGAGACCGAGCATCCACCAGGCTATCGCTGGCTACATGAAAGCTTTGGTACCAATTGGCGCATGACTGAAATGCAAGCGGTGCTCGGTCGTATTCAATTAACGAGAATGCCTGATTGGACCGCCAAACGTACGGCTAATGCTCAAGCTATCTTAGATACCTGTGCTAAATGGGAAGGCAAAGGCTATCTTTTTGTACCAAGATTAGAAGAATCAGCGCAGTTTGCAAATTCGACCCACGCCTACTATAAGCTCTACGTCTATGTGCAGTCAGATAACCTACCTAAAGAGTGGTCACGAGATCGTATTATTCAAGAGATCAATGATTTAGGGGTGCCTTGTTTTTCAGGATCCGCTTCTGAGGTATATCTGGAAAAAGCATTTGATAATACAGGTTTACGTCCTGAAAGTAGACTGCCAGTCGCCAAGCAGCTTGGCGAAACCAGCTTGATGTTTCTCGTTCATCCAACGTTGACAGAAGACGAGATTAAGCAAACCGTACAGGCGATTGATAGCGTATTTGCGAATATACATAACCAATAAGATATCAGTTGTTGAGTTAAATTTAGTTACGTTAATGCAAATGGATGTTTGACCCATAGTATTTATAAGCCATTGGCATTTATAATAAACCCTTTATAACCGAAGAGTATTTGATCATGTACAAGAAGCTAAGCATTTTATTGGGTTTGAGTGTCTTATCCTCAGTGTCGGTTTTGGCATCTGCACAAAACCTGTATATGAACGATCTAAAACTTAAGGCCGATCTTGATTGGTTGAATACTCAAGGGGTCGCGCAGATTAGCACCAGTACCTGGCCGCTGACAGCTAATGAGATCAAACGTGCTTTAAATACGGCTAATGCCCAGACGCCAGCGCAGCAGCAGATCCTGCAGTCGGTACAAACGCGATTGAATCAAAACCGCGACTCAGTGGTAAAAGGGTCGGCCGCACTGCATATACAAACCGATAGAGATCAGCTACCACAAAAATTTGCTGATGATAAGCTGGCGGGTCAACAAGCAAGCGTTGGCGTGTCGCTTAGTGAAGCAGAGTGGGAATTTAATCTACAAGCCAATTTGAAAAATGACAAACTCATCGATGACAGTTCAGACGTTAGCTTTGAGGGCTCGTACCTTGCTGGTACTGCTGCTAATCAGTGGTTGATAGCGGGTAAAATTCCAACATGGTGGGGACCTGGGCATGATGGTAGCCTTATTCGAGGCGATGCAAGCTTGCCGGTCGCAGGTTTTACCATGCAGCGAGATCAACAAACTGCACCGACATCCCCATATTTATCGTGGGTTGGACCTTGGCAATATCAGCTATTTGCCGGTCAGCTAGAGGATTATGAGGCGATTCCTGATGCTAAGCTATTTGGCGCAAGGCTGACGGCTAGTCCTTGGGAATGGTTAGAAGTCGGTGCTTCACGTACCTTTATGTGGGGCGGTGAAGGTCGTCCACAGAGCTTTAGCTCCTTTACCGATGCTCTTTTAGGAACCAAAGACAATGCTGATGATGGTAATGTAGAGGGTGACCCTGCTAATCAGTTAGGCGGTTTTGATGCGCGCTTAAATTTAGCGCCATTGGTGAATGTGCCTGCTGGCGTTTATGCGCAATATATCGGTGAAGATGAAGCAGGCGGCTTGCCAGCGAAAAACATGTATTTAGCCGGTGTTGATTATGCGTCTGCTGCTTACGGCAAACCTTATCAGCTTTATGCGGAGTATACAGATACCCGTACTAGCGGTGAAGTTAGAGGGGTTTCTTATGATCATGGTACTTATAAAGATGGCTATTATCAGCAAGGCTTCCCATTAGGCTATGCGCTAGGCGGTGATGCGGAAAGTATCGCGCTTGGTGGTCGCTTATGGCTCGATAACCGTAATTTTATTAATGCAAAAGTACAGCATGCTAAGGTGAATCAAGCTGATGAAGCCATTAATCAAGCGTTCCCAACGACTGATAAGTTGACTGGTATTGATGTGGCTTGGGAGCATCAATACAACCCCAAAGCACTTATCTCCAGCCGAATTTGGGCCGTAGATTCAGATATCCAGTCGACTGATGTCGGCGTAGGTGTAGGTATTGAGCTACAGACTTATTAAGTTCAAGTTGAATGGATTTAAATAGGAGTCGTTACTAATGTAACCACTCCTATTTTTTTGTCAAAAATTTCATTATTTCCTAGGGCTTATTCTCTATTTTGAGAATAAAAATAAAATAGATTTTTAGAATTTAAAAGAAATTTTGCGGAGGATAAGAACATATTGTCTAGAAAAATGATTGAGTATCGCCGCTAACCAATCCCACCCATTGCCCTTTCATCAGCTCTAACACTGCCACAAAGCTAACCACCACGCCAGTTTTATATAACGCGCTATCTAACGAGCTACCTAGCTATTTATCTAATAGCTAATCGTATAACTACTATCAGATAATGGCTCTGCGCTATTTTTTATATAGCCCTCTTAGCCAATGTAAGTAATAAATAAGTTTTGTTGCTAAATGTTGTTGGATAGTATATAAATATATAAGTGTACGTGAATATTTAAATTCGATTAAGTAAATGTATAATCGTTAATTTATTGATAAATGTTCACTAGATTATGACTCGTATTATCACTAAGACGTTTTTTGATTGTAATGTAGTTATTTAATGAGTTTGTCATAGTCCTACATTATGAAAATTACGGTATCGCTAATAGCTGTTACT
>Ga0208435_100067_pt1 | contig 36615 bp, 38 predicted proteins | sample 24_taG_FD_184097 | JGI IMG/M metagenome (GOLD analysis project Ga0208435, IMG submission 184097) | Marine viral communities from Cariaco Basin, Caribbean Sea - 24_WHOI_OMZ (SPAdes) (version 2) | ecosystem: Environmental > Aquatic > Marine > Oceanic | place: Caribbean Sea: Cariaco Basin...
ACATCAGGAGTAAGAATTGGATCACCAGCATTAACAGCAAGAGGAATGAAAGAGCAAGAGTTTGAATATATTGCAAACAAAATTGCTGATGTATTAGATGATATTGAAAATACTGAACTTCAAGCTTCTGTTAAAGCTGAGTTAAAAGACTTAGCTAACAAGTTTGTTATTTATACTAAATCTACTTACTAATAAGTAGTAAACCTTTAAACCTAATTTAAATCTAAAAATCTAATAACTAAAGTGGTCTCCCGCCACTTTAGTTTTTTTTTATAAAAATTCAAATTATTCCCTATTACTAATAAACTTTTTTATATAATGTCGATAATTAAAAAATGAGTCATCAAGGTGTTTTATGAAAGATAAACTTTTAGAAGAAAATGAAAAGTATAAAAAAATTGAAAAAGTTATAAAATATATTGATGAAAACTTCAAAGACCAACCTTCAATAGATACAATTGCTGAATATATTGGTATGAGTAAATACCATTTGATTAGAGTATTCAAAGAGTATGTAGGTGTAACACCTATTCAATTCTTGCAATCTGTAACTTTAAACTATGCAAAAGAACATTTAAAAGAATCAAAATCTATTTTAGATAGCGCATTAGATATGGGGCTTTCAAGTCCAAGTAGACTTCATGATTTATTTGTAAATATTATTGGAGTAACTCCAAAAGAGTATAAAGAATCAGGTAAAAATGTAAAAATTACTTATGGATATGGTTCAACGCCATTTGGTGAAGCACTAATTGCTTTTACTAAAAGAGGGGTTTCTTACCTTGGTTTTGTTGACAGTACAAATGAAAACAAAGAAGCTCTTTTTAATAGATTCAAAGAGATTTGGGAAAAAGCTGATTTAATTGAAGATAATGAAAAAGCCCAAGAGTTTTTAAATAATATCTTTGTTGAAAAGAAAAAGTTTGATTTATATGTAAAAGGAACAAATTTCCAAATCAATATTTGGAAAGCTTTATTAAACATTCCAAATGGAACAATTGCAACATATCAAGATATCGCAAATAGTATCAATAAACCAAAAGCAGTAAGAGCAGTTGCTAGTGCAATTGGTTCGAACCATATTGGCTACTTAATTCCATGTCATAGAGTTCTTGCAAAAAGTGGAGCTATGAGTGGATATAGATGGGGAATTGAAAGAAAGAAAATTTTAGTTGCCTACGAAGCACTTAAAACTAAAAATGAAGAAGAATAGGAAATAAATCCTATTTTTCTTATGTAACTATAATCTTTATAATATTTGCTAGTAACATAAATACTAAAACAAATATTAAAACTTTTTTGATAAAAGCTTCACCACCTTTAATCGCATAGTGGCTTCCCACATATGAACCTGCAATATTTGCTAATCCCATAGGAATAGCAACCATCCACAAAATTTTTCCAGCAAACATAAAAGCAAATACTGAACCTATATTTGTTGCAAAGTTTAGTGGTTTAGTTGACGCAGTTGCTACTAAATAATCTAAATGTAAAAACTTCTTCATAGAAATAGTAAGATATGTTCCGGTTCCAGGACCTAATAATCCATCGTAAAAACCAATAGGTGCAGTTGATAAGATTATATTCTTTTTAGTAAGTTTTGTATTTTCTTCTTTTATATCTTTACTCTTTTTAAATAAAAAGATAAAAGCAACTGCAATTGAGCCTAAAATAGCCCATTGAATAATTTCATCTGGAACATACATAACAAGAGAACTTCCTATATATGAAGCAATAAGACAAGGAATTATTCCAATTAATACTACTTTCCATGATATTTTTTTACTCATTGCATATTTAATAGTTGCCATAAGTGCTCCAAAAACTGAAGCCATTTTATTACAAGCAAGTACAAATACTGGTGGAATACCGCTTAGAAGTAGTACTGGAACTTGTATCATACCTCCACCACCTGCGATTGCATCGATATATCCAGCTATAAATCCAGTTAAAATAAATGCTATTATCCAAAAAGTTGTTATATTCTCTAAAAACTCCATTTATAAATATCCTTTCAAGATGCATATTATAGCAATTTTTGGATTGTTTTAAGAAAATTATTTCGTTATAATCTAGCCACTTTTCAAAAGGAGTGTATATGACATATAAAAACAAAGATTTATGCAAAATTAGAACTATCACTACTTTTTTAACTCTTACAAAAGATAAAGGGACTTGGAAAAATGAGATTTCAAAAGCTTGTACTTTTTGTAATGAGTTAACACAAAAATTTACTGATAACTCTTATGAGGTTCAATCAATCAGGATTGTTACAAATGCCTTTGGTGAGTATTTAGATACTACTACACTACAAAGTGCAAAAGATGATTTACAATATTTAAGTGATTTACTTAACTCATTTGTAAGTGAAGGCTTAAGAATTAGATTTGCTATTGGTGAGGCTAAAACAGTACATGAAATACAGCTACTTCCACAGCTTATCAAAGACTACGGAGATTTATGTAATGCTTGTGTGAATGTGCCTGTTAGTCAATTTGGTATTTTAGATAATGAGCTAATTACTCATAGCTCAAAAGCTGTTCAAGAAATTTCAAAAATAACACCAAGAGGTGAGGGAAACTTTAACTTTACAGTAAACTTCAACTGTAAACCATATATTCCATATTTCCCAGCTTCATACCACGATAGTAACTTGGAAAACTCATATGTTATTGGTTTTGAAACACCTGATTTATTGGTTCATGTATTAGAAGAGTTTAATAAAAACAAAACTATTACAAATCACCAAGAGTTATTTAATGAATATTATAATGTTATGAGTGAAGCATTACAATATCATGTGGATGAGGCTTTAAAAGTTTTAGATACTTATGAAAATGATGATTTTAAATTTGTAGGGATTGATAGCTCTGCTGCACCATCTAAGAACTGTTCATCTATGGCAACAGTTTATGAACTACTTGGTGTTCCATACTTTGGAGCAAGTGGTAGTGTTGAAGCATCTTCACTTTTAACAAAAGTATTTAAAGGTATTCAAAATACTCCTTTAGTTGGATTTTCTGGACTTATGTTAGCTGTTATTGAAGATTTAGGACTTGCTAAAGGTACTGTTGAAAATGAGTATGAGATAAGAAGTTTATTAACTTATAGTTCTGTTTGTGGTATTGGTCTTGATACTGTTCCTATTGCTGGAGATACTTCAGTTGAGAAAATCTCTGCACTTATGAGAGATACAGGAACTATGGCATTTAGATTAAACAAACCATTGACAGTTAGACTTTTCCCTTATCCTTCTAAAAAAGCAGGTGATATGACAGAGTATGAAAGTGATGATTTATGTAACTGTGCTATTTTAGCAGTTCCATAATCTTAAGTTTGATAATAATAAATGGGAGTTTTATAAATGTCATCAACATTTATAATCTTCCTCTCTTTGATGTGTCTAAAGGCAAAAGTACTGCTAATAATCGTAGTATTAATAGAGTCATCAAAGAGTTTATCTTCTAATTTTTCCATACCCTTTGGGAATAAATAGCAAACTAAAGTTGCATTTGATAGATCCTCTTTTAGAAAATCTTTTTTGTAAATCTCAAGATTATTAACTTTTAAAACCTTTTTTAAAATTACTGATATTATGTATGGAACAAAGGAAAGTTCATAAGCAATCACTTTTTTATTTGGAAAATTTGAAGCTATGAAAATTGCCAGATTTCCAAAGCCTGAACCTAAATCTATAATAGTTTCATTTTCACTTTTTTTCAGCAGTTCTACTATTTCTATGGCTGTACTTTTATTTGATGGCATTGGAGAAATACCAATTTTTAGTGTATCAATCATGATTGATACAATTATAATTAGCAAAAAAATCAATAAATATAATTCAAACATAATTTAATTGTACACTAAAATTAATTTAAAATACTTATTTCTATTTTAAATAGTTTAATGTACACTAGTTATAGAGACCATAATAAAGGAGATTTATTATGAAACATGAATTAATGAAATTACCATATGAATATGATGCTTTAGAGCCAATGATGTCAAAAGAGACTTTAGAGTTTCACCATGGTAAGCATCATCAGACATATGTAAACAAACTTAATGAACTTATAGTTGGAACACACTTTGAAGATATGAGTTTGGTTGATATCATCAAAAAATCTGAAGGTGGTATTTACAATAATGCAGCTCAAATCTATAATCATGACTTCTTCTGGAAATCTCTAAATCCTTATAATACAAAAGTATCAACAGAATTAGAACACGCAATCTCTGCAAACTATGGATTATTTGAGGACTTACAAAAAGAGTTTATTGCAAAAGCTACAACTCACTTTGGTTCAGGATGGGTATGGTTAGTAGTAGATGAGATGGGTAAACTCAAAATCATTACAACTTCAAATGCGGATACTCCTTTAACTTTAGGACTACATCCTCTTTTAGTTTGTGATGTTTGGGAACACGCATACTATATTGATTATCGAAATGTAAGACCAGATTATCTAAAAAACTTCTGGAAATTAATCAACTGGAATTTTGTATCTGAAAATTACAAAGCATTAAGAGAATTAGTGAAACCAAATTATATTGATGAGTGTAATGAAAATAGTGCAGAATGTAACTATATTCATAACCTAGTAGATGAAGAAAGAACAGTAAGCTAATTTTTTAGCTTGCTGTTTTATTTTGATTCTTCTAGTTTTGCTCTTAAAGCTTGTGAGTTTGAAGAGAACTCATTTTTAGTTCTATTTTCTTCTTCTTTTATTTCATTGTAGTTTTTCTCAAAAATTTCTTTGAAAATAGACATAGTGTTTTTTATCTCATCAGAAGCATACTCTCCTGGAAGAGGGTTTAGGATTCTATTTATTCTTTCCATTATTGAATTATAATTTTTGTGCTCATTCATAACTGGAGTATATTCACCGTTTTCAAGTTTGAAAGATGTTGGAAGATTTACCATCATCATTGCCATAAAAGCATCTTTTTCATCCATTTCGTTTAAACTTTTTACAAGAGCTTTTTTTTCAGTCTCAGGCATATTTGTTGGGATTAATGTAGTTGTTTTAGCAACTCCATCCATAACAAAACCATCATTATCAAAGTCAAATTTTTCATAGTGATGAAGTAGTAAGTTATATGCACCTTCATCATTTAATTTACCTGTTTTAATCTCATCAGCTAAACCACTATAGTGTTGTAGAGTTGATAACTCTTCTTTTGATAAAGAGTTTAAAAACTCTTTTGCATTTGAGATATTTATTTTTTCATCTTTTGCTTCTTCATAAATCTTTTCAAAAGCCTCTTTATGTGGTTCTCTTGCCTTTACAAAATCAGAGTGCATTTTTAACTCTTTACTTATTGCAACGTGTGATTCATATGAACCTGAAATATTCATTTTGTTTCCTTTATCTAAATAGTGGTCTTTGTATATATGGACTAAATTCCCAAGGTATTGAAATCATAATTAGCACAAAAGCTAGGGAAAAGTATACAAGAAGTTTTTTAAACTTTAAATTATCGAGTTTCTCTCTTCTACATAAATATGAACCAATTGTTATTAAAACTATTGCTAGTATCATTGTAATTGTATGTTCTATACCAAAAAATCTAAGCTCTTCGTTTTTCATATGAGAGCTGAAATTCTGAAAAAACAAGGCTATTATAGGACTATTTATAAAAACAAAAAGACCAACTAAAAACTGAGTATGTACTAGTGATACAGTTGTACTAACCAAATATTTGTCTATTTTAGAAAATCTTTTATTTGTAAAAAAACCATGGTAAATAAATAGAAGATTTAATATTAAAAATCCAACAATAAACCAACGTAAATAAGAGTGCAATAATATATCAAAAACGTTCACTTATATCTCCTTTTAAAATATTGTAATTGTAAATGGTGGCTAAAAAGTGTCAGTTTTTTATTTATTTATATTTTATTGGAACTCTAAATTCAATATCAAATTCATCCTTTTCATTTAAGTAGTTGTTTTTGTGGTATAAAACATTAGCAGAGCTATTTAAGGCTTCAAATTCACTACTTGGAAGCCATTGATGATAAATCTTTTTATATAAAGTTAATGCATCTTCACAAATACCCTGATATCTAATACATGCATACAATCCACCATTTATGCTACACAATCCAATATCTCCTTGAGGTGTTATAATATTTTTTTGTAAATCAATACAAGCAATATATCTATACTCTTCTACTGAAGTGATATTTGGGTTACTATGGTGAAAAGCCATCATTGTTGGATCTTTTATATCAAACTTATCTTCTAGTTCATATAGAAACTTTTGCCACATATTTTTGATTGTTTTATCGTAACCTCTATGTCTCATATATGCTATTTGAATTTCAGGGATTTTTTTGATTTCTATTTTTGAGAAATCAACTTCTTTTTCTCTTAGTTCATAATCTTTAGGTTGATAGTTTACATAATCACCTTTTCTCCATAATGCAGGTGTTGTATTGTAATATTTTTTAAACTCATTTGAAAAAGTTGCTGAAGATTTAAATCCACAAGAGTATGCAATATCTGTGATTGTTGATTGTGGATTGAAAATCAGTAGGTTTGCAGCCCATTGTAATCTTAAATCTTTTATATAGTTAACTACACTTTTACCTATAATATCTTTGAATATTCTTTGAAAATGATATGGAGAATATGATGATATTTTTGCTAAATCTTCAATTAGTAGTTTTGATGATAAATGCTTGTATATATGGTATTGAACTTCGTTAATTCTTTCTTTATGATCTTTTGTTGTATCTTTCTTCTTCATAAAAAAATAATAACACAATTTTTATCTAATAAGGTTCTTTTGTTCTATTAAGACAAAAATAATAGCACGATTTGATAAGAAACTTACAATGTTTTCAAAAGACAAATTTCTTTGAAAATTTTATAATTTTTGCAAAGGAGATAAAATGAGAACTTTATTTATATTAATCGTGGTTTTTTTATTAGCATTAACACTAAATGCTGTAAACAAAAAAGAGATTGAAAAAACAAAAAAAGATAGTGTGAATCTAATATTTTCGAATATGTATAAACATAAATTTAATTCATTATAATTGCTATTAAAAATAAAAGTGATATGATTTCAAAAAATTTGAAGGCATTATTATGAATAAATTAGAAAAATTATTAGAAGAAATACCACAATTACAAGATCAAATAGATTTGTTTGAGAATACTTTATTTAATGAGAATTTTTTAGATGAAGAGTATAAAAAATGGGTAGCATTTTCTGCTGCAATAGCATGTAAAAACAAAGAGCTTTATAATCTAATAGAAGAAAAACTAGGTGCATTAGATAAAAAACAAAAAGAAGCGATAGTTTTAGCAAGTTCAAGAATGGCTGTAACAAATCCATATTTTATGGCAAGAAGTATAAAACCACTTCAAGCAGGTGGAAGTTTGGATTCTATTTATATGAGAGATTTTAGTAAATTAGGTGTTGAAAACCATACAGCTTATCATTATGCTTGTATATCTATTTCTATAATAAATGGTGGTTATGTTTGTTTTAATAGTCATTTACATAGTTTAAAAGCAAAAGGTCAAAATGATTTGGCTATTGATCAGGCTTTAAGAATATCATCTTCAATTCATAATTTAAGACAATTGTATTTTAATAGTGAGTTAGTATAAAAGAGAGCGGGTTTCTCTTTTATACAAGGATTATCTGAATTTATTAACTACATCTAGAACATTCAAATTTATAGTTTGCTTCGTTTTTAGGACATAAAACACATTTGTTTGTGAAAACTGACATATCTCTTTTTACTGTACAATTTAAGTTTTTTAAAGCTGCGTATGAAACATTGCTAACTGGGTCGTATGCTAGAGAGTTTAAAATTTGTCTTGGAGTGTTTCTATTTTTTGCTACACATCTTCTTACATTTGAGTATTGGTTTCTACTTAATTCTTTTAGTTCATTTACATCTTTTGTTTCTTGTGCTCTTAAAATTAGTAAATGTTCACTTTGTTCAATTCTCATCATGTTTTACTTTATCCTTTATATTCGTTTGTTCTAGTTTAGATTTGGCGAAGTATAATTGGATAAAGTATTATAAAAGTATCATTTTGTAAATTATTGTATTTTATACCTATAAATAACTAAAAAAGTTGAAATATAATTTTTATTTTACTTCTTCAATTAGGTCAAGTAATGTTTCTTGAATCTCTTGAGCTACATCTACATATTCTGGATGAATATCATCTACTAATTGAACTAAAGAGTTCATAGAGATATATGTTTGATTGTCTTGAGAATAAACAGTGATTTTACAAGGCATTACAACTGATAAAGCCATATTCTCTTCTAAAAAGTTCTTTGCATGATTAGGGTTACAAATATCTAAGATTTGACACTCTCTATCAAACTCAACACCTTTTGATTTAAGTGTTTCTTTTACATTATGAATATGTAAAACACCAAATTTATAATCTGAGATTTTTTCATTTATTGTGTCAACTACTTCTTGTACTGATTTATTAGATTGTTCTGTATAGTGCATTTTTTACTTCCAATTTTTATTTTAGTGATTATATTAAAAAAATATAAAAATTTAGTAAAAAATATCTTGACTGTATAGTCAAATATAGATATACTTGACTAAGTAGTCAATAAGAAAGGAAAACAAATGCCATACTTAAATTTTAAAACGAGTACTAAGTTATCAGATGAACAAAAAAGAGATGTTGTTGATATTTTAATGGAAAATACAACTACTGTTTTAGGGAAGAAAGCAGAGGTTACTTCAATTAGTATAGAAAATATTGATAATAAAGATTGGTTTATAAACTCTAGTAGTTTAGAAAACAGAAATGAACAAACTTTTTATCTAAATATAAAAATTACAGAAGGTACAAATACTAAAAATCAAAAGGCTTTATATATTAAAAATATTTTTGAACAACTAACAAGTATTTTTGAAAATATTAGTGAAGCCTCTTATATTATAATAGATGATATAGGTGCAGATTCATGGGGGTTTTCAGGAAAAACACAAGAGTATAGGTATATTAACTCTATAAACTTGTGATTGCTTTATTTTTGAAGAGTCGCTTTTTTGCTTTTGATAAATGAAGTTGTGTAATAAATCTCTCTTAAAAAAAGAATCAATGACACAATAAATGAAAGCATAGCAACAATAAATAGTGTTGCAATAAAAAGTGAATCTTTGAAATCAAATAGGGCACTTAAAAACATTGTTACTATTACCATAGCAATAAGTAAACCTGTTGTAGTACAGAAGAAAATTGCGTAATTTGTATTTTGCATTCTCATTGTTAAAAATCTTCTTCTTTCACTTAGTTTCTCTTCTGCTTTTAGTTTTAATTCTTCTGTTTTTTGATTTGCTACATAGTTATCAACTTTTTCAAGTTTATCAATAATTCTTGATAATCTTCCTGTAAAAACATTTAGTAGTCCTGCAACTCCTGCAAGTAAAAAAACAGGTGCAACTGATAATTGTATTAACTCTGCGACGGTATTTACGGTATCTTGTGTTAGTGTTTCCATTGTATAGCCTATAGTATATTTATAATGATTCCATATTATAGGGTAATTATTATTTAAAAATAAAATACTCTACACGCTAGATAAACATTAAAGATATATACTTTATTTGTGGAAGGAAATGTCATGAGGATTAACAAAACTCTACTCCTTCTAATTATATCTAGGATCGCTTATACATAATAGAGTAAAAGAAGTTCTAGAAAGTAAATCAATGGACTTTGTTTTGTTCATAACAAAGTATTGAATGGTGAGAACAGCTTACTTGACTCTCTTAAAGAGTAAATTTAGTAAAATGAATATTAAAGAAAATATATTAATAAAAAAGTTTAGGAACTAATGGACACAATTAAATTAGAATATAAAGATGTCTTTGATGAAAACAAAACAAAACAGTTAGTTTTCTCAAGACATCTTTTATGTAAGCCTTTCAATGAAAAATCACTGTTTGCTTTACTTGTAGATGGAAAATCTATGCAACCCGTTATAAATCATAAAGCTGTAGTAATAGCTGACTTATCTCAAAAAGAGTTAATAAATGATGGTATATATCTTGTATATTATGAAAATAAAATGTGGGTAAAAAGATATAACCAAAAGAAAAAAGAGTTTTTTTCAATCAATCCCAATTTTTCTCATTTACTTTATAATGAAGATGAGGTTCATCTAGTTGCAAAAGTGATACTTACATTTACTACTTTATAAAATAAGAATTAATATTTTTTAATTATTAGCACTTAAGAATATAAGTACTAAGATAAGAATAAAACACTATATAGTTTGTAAAGGATTAATCATGAAAGAAGTAGGGTTAATTTACGCAACAGAAGGCGGAACTTGTGAGAGTGTCTGCAAAAGATTAGTAAAACTCTTAGGTGAAGAAAAAGTAGACTTAATTGAAGTAACAGATGCTAGTATAGAAGATTTACAAAATCATGAAAAATTAATACTTGCTAGTTCTACATCAGGAGTAGGTGAACTACAACCTGATTGGGATGATTTATATGATAGTTTTGATGATGTAGATTTTTCATCTAAAACTGTAGCTTTACTTGGACTTGGTGATCAAGATAGTTATCCTGATTCATTTTGTGGATGTATCTCATTTTTTTATGAAAAGTTAGGTGATGCAAATCTTGTAGGTCAAACTTCAATTGAAGGTTATGAATTTGATGAAACAGATTCTGTGGTTGATGGAAAGTTTGTAGGTTTAGTAATAGATGAAATAAATCAAGAAGAATTGACCGACCAACGTTTAGAAGAGTGGGCAAGTGATATTAAAGAAGAAATGGGATTGTAGATTATTCTACAACTTCCTCTTCTTTATTTGTTTTTAGTGAGTTTATTTTCTCATCTATTAAACTTAGAGTTCTTTCTTGAGTTTTATAAGAAATCTCTGGAAGTTCTCCACCAAAAAGTTTTTCGGCTTCTTCAAAACCTTTGATTATACCTTCTCTTCCTTTTTCTAAAAGTTCCAAATCATCACCTGCAAAACTAAATACAAAGTCAGCAACTCTTTGTGATGTTTGATTTATCCCAAAAAAACCATCTTCACTTAATAAATCAGTTGCCTCTTGTGCATTTAATTGAGTTATTGGTTTTCCTTCATAACCTATGTCTTGAAGGCTTAATCCATCAAGTGTTCCTTCTCCAGATAAGAAGTTGAAAATATCTTTATTCTCATCGGAAAGTAATCCTTGGAAAATACTATTACTTTTAGATGTTTCTGCTACATCCATTGAAAAAAGAACAATTTGAGCATTCATTGAAATATTTACCGAAACAGCAGATTTTTCGAGCTGTTTTTCAAGTTGTTTTTCTTCTTTTAATTGGTTCTTTTCTACTCTTTGTTCATAAGGGTTATTTTTATATGCATTTATATTTGCAGTTTCTGGTAAATCTATTTTCATAATGAACTCCTTTTACTTGAAACTAGCTATCTATTCTAATTTTATAGCAAGTGAATTTAAGTTACTCTTAAGCTATTTTAAAAGAACTCTAAATCATCTTGATTTTCTTTTTCTCTTTGATTTATAGTATTTTCAAAAAATGTAATATTTTCCCTATATGAATCATGGAAATAGTTTACATCTTGAACGCTTTCTTCAACAAACATATCAAGGATATATTGCTTAATATCATTTATTAAAAATTCCAAAATACTAAATGCCTCTTCTTTTATTTCTTCATCAATATTGCTTAGTTCAAGTTTACTAAGTACATCTGCAAGTCTTAGAACTTCTTTTGTTACTTCTTCAACCCTATCAAAATGTCTTAGTGTTTCATGTAGTTTATGAATGTTATCAACTAAGTCATTGAAATAGTCAAGCTCTTTGAAGTCTTTAAATACAAATAATTCAAAGTTATCATTCATATCATAAAGGGTATCCATTAGAATCTCTTTTTGATTATCAAAGAAATAGAAACTTTCTGGGTCTTCAACTTTGATTTTTTCTAAGAACTCTTTTACTGAAATTTTAGCATTTGATTCTATTTGTTGTTCTATTTTTGCTTGAGTTGGACTTTTTGTATTTTTAACCTCTTTTGTTTTTGAGATTTGTTGTACATAAGTATTGAACTTAACCCTTTCAAGCTCTTTTTTTGCTTGGATTTTCTTTAATATTTTTACAACGGTTGTTTTAAGATTACTAGTACTAATTGGTTTTTTCAAAAAGCCATCAACACCAATATCAATAAGCTCTAAAAGATATTTTTCATCGGTATATGCTGAGGTAATCAAAATATTTTGTTCAGGGGTATGAGCTTTGATCCCTTTACTTAACATGATACCATTTGTATTTGGCATTTGAATATCACTAACAACTAAATCAAAGTGTTCTTTTCTATAAAGATCCCAAGCTTGTTTCCCATCAACTGCTGTTTTAACTAATGAGAAGTAGGTTTCCAAAGCTGTTTTGAATATCTCTAGGATTTGTTCATCATCTTCTATTAGAAGTACTTTTTTACCTTTTGCAAGTTTAATTAATAAATCTATGTTAGTAGTTTCCATGTCTTATCCTTCTAATGAGTTTATAATATTTACAATCTCTTGAGTTGATACCTCTTGTGATATCCCTCCAATTTGATTTGCGATATTTGACATACCGTAAACCACACAGCTTTTTTCATCTTGACCATATGTTTTATATCCTAAATCTTTAAGTTTTTTTATCCCTAAAGCACCATCATCTCCCATTCCTGTTAGAATAAAAGCAGTTACATTAGGAGGCTTTACTTTACTTACTGATTTAAATAAAGCATTTGCACTTGGTTTGTGACTATTGATTTTTGGATAGTCTTTTAAAACAGTAAAGTATTGTTCATCTCTTTTAATAACTTCTGTGTGAACACCGCCTTTTGAGATGATTACTTTGTTTATATCAATTGATTCATCATCTTTTGATTCAACTACTAAAGAGTTAGTGATTTTATTTAACCTGTTCGCAAATGAAGCAGTAAAACCTTCTGGCATATGTTGTGTTATAACAATCCCAGCATGGTTTCTTTTTAGATTTGATAAAATCTCTTCTATTACTTGAACTCCACCTGTACTAGAACCAATTACTATAAAGTTTTTAGAAGGCGTATTTGTAGCTTCATCTTTTTTGAAATCTATATTTTCAATAATTGATGGTTTAAAGTTTATATTTGCTTTAGCTGCTGAATTAATAGCATGAATTATTTCTTCTTTTTGATCATGGAAAAAATCTTTAAGATTTAGTTTTGGTTTTAAAATAATATCAACAGCACCAAGCCTTAATGAATCAATCGCAGCAGCAGAACCATCACTTACTAAAGTAGAACAGATAATTACAGGAATAGGTTTTTGTTTGTTAATTTGTTTAAAAAAACTTAATCCATCCATTTTGGGCATTTCAATATCTAATATAAAAACATCAGGTAATCCAACACTTTTAAATATTTCATATGCATCAATAGGATTTGGTGCTTCACCAATTACTTTAATGTCTTGTTCATCTTTTAGTATTTTTGATATGGAATTTCTAACTATCATTGAATCATCAATTATAAATACTTTAATCATCGAAAAACTCCAAGCTACTACCATCGGTAGTTTTTTTGTTTATCTCAAATGAAGATTTTAGAAACTTTAGCGAGTTGTCCATAGAATCTTCTATAATATATAAATCTACAAACTTTCTTTTTATAAAATAGTTATCTAAAAATACAGCAATATCTTCTATTATTCTAGATAAAAGCTCAAAACTCTCAACATGTTCAATAGATGCTTTTTCATAATCAATCTTCTCTAACATAATTGCAAAGTATTTCATAGATTGTTTTACTTTTTTTGAATAGATTAAATAGTTTTCAAATAATCTATTAATTCTATTTATAGATTGATTGATTCGTAAAAATATATTTTCACAAATGTCTCCATCATCTATTTTTTTAGAAATAAAAAATAGTTCATCTCTAATAAATATGATTTCAATTTCATATGAATCAACATAAGTTTCTTGTATATTTTGATCTTTTCTATCTATACTTAATACTTTGTTTTGCATTGATTGATAGATTTTATGGCTTAGCATTGCTTCATCTATTTTTGATGTAAATGTAGAATTACTAAGATTTATCAAATCATCACTTACAGGATTTCTTTTACTTTGGCATAAAAATATGCATAACTCTTCATATTCGATAATATCTAGAAGAGTCTCATATATTTCATCATTATAATCATCAGAGTTTATGATAATCACATCAATATTATTTTGAGAAATTGTTGTATTCAAATTCTTAACTGTAAAGGATGTCACTTCTTGATTTAGAGTATTTCTAAACATACTAAATACTGTATTTAAGTGGGTCAAGTTATTTTCCCCATAAAGTAGAATATTTTTCTCTTTAGCAATATATTTAAAATTTGTTTTTTCTTGATCAAACATAGTTACACCTTTTGATAAATAGAGTTTTGTAAATAGTTTAATGAATCAATATTTGAATCATCAAAATAATCAGTCATTCCTAAAACCAAATAACCACCTTTTTTTAAGTTTACAAGTAAATTTCTTATTACTTTTTCTTTTGTTTCTTCCGTAAAATATATAAGAACATTTCTTAGGAAAATCACATCAAACATACCTATATGAGTATTTTTATGCATTAGATTGTTTTCGAAAAAAAGCATATTTGAGTAAAGAACTCTATCAATTAGAATTTTTCCTTCATATTGATTTCTTCCAACTAAACAATATTTACTTTGATACTCTTTGGGTATTTTGTCTAAAAAAGATTGTTGATATAAGCCTGCTTTTGCAATATCAATAACATGTGTGTTAATATCAGAACCCATCACATGCCAATTTTTTAGATTAGAATCTAAAACCATGGCAATAGAATAAGCTTCGGCCCCAATAGAAGAAGCAGCACTCCACACCTTTAAACTTTTAGATTTTAAAGCTAGGTCTTTTAAAAAATCATAATGGGCCATTTCTCTAAAAAAATATGTTTCATTTGTACTGATTTCATTTAAAAACTTTGCTTTTTCAAATTTTGATAATTGAACTATTTTTATATAGTTTGAGAAATCATTAATTTGATAGTGTTTTAGTCTTTTAAATAATCTGTTCTGAACCATATCTTTTTTTGAATCTTTTAATGAAATACCAATTTCATTAAAAACAATTTTTTTTATGATTGCAAATTCACTGTTTCTTAGGCTTATATCAAACATCTTAAACTACTTAATATATTTTTGTATTGCTATTCCTAATGTGTTAACATCAACTTTCCCTACTATTTCATTTGCTCCAAGATTTATTAGTTCATTTCTCATGATGTCATTTGCCATATTTGTATGAACTAAAATATTTAAATCGTCATATCTAGACTCATTTCTTAATTGCTTTATTACCTCTTTGCCATTTAATACTGGCATTTCAATATCAGTAACAAGCAAACCAATATCCTCTTTTTCATATTTCTCGACTTCATTTAGTAACTGTTGACCATTACTGAATATCTTATAATTAAGATTAAGTTCAATACAAATCTTTCTTAGAAGATTTTGGATTAGTTTACTATCATCGGCAAATAGAACCATTTTTTGACTATCTACCTCTAATCTTATATTTTCAGCTTCATTTATTGATTCTTCTCTTTTTTCTTCAAAAGTATCAAAAAGTAGTTTATCAGAGTCAATGATTGTGCATAAATAGTCATTGTTATTTACATTTATTTTTGTAGTAAAGGTTGATTTTGAATTACCACTAATAGTTGATTGCATACATTGTGGTTCAATAGTAGTAATATACTCAACACCTTTTACCACAAGTCCAAACTTATAACCACCATAATTTGCAACAATTACAAACTCATTTTGATTATCTTCAAACTCTTTATTTGTAAGCCACGTATCAAAACTAACCAAACAAAGCATTTCCCCTCTAATATCAGCAACTCCAATAATTAGATTATTGTCATAGTTTTTTACAATATCAAGGTTCTTAAACTCTACAATCTCTTCAATTTTCGATACATTTTTTGCATAGTACTGATCATCTCTACCATGAAAAAGAAGATATTGGTTTGCATCGTTTGCATTTGTGGATACAAGTTTTACAATATCAATCTCTTCTTCGTCTATGAAGTCTAAATCTTGGTTGTATTCAGTAACTGTTTTCATTTTTTATTCCTTAATTACTGATAACTCAGAGATTTTTAAAATCTCTTCGTGATTTAAAATACAAACTTCTTTATTATTGTATTTAGCAACGGATCTTATAAAGTTTGCATCAATTTTTGTACCAAAAAGTGGAGTTTCGCAAATACTATTTTCATCAAGACCATCTACTTCATATATCTCATCAATCATGATAGCTATGTCATGAATTTTGCTATTTGAATTTAGTTGGACAATAGCAAAAGATGTTCTATCTTGTATTTTTGTTTCTCCAAGATTAAATCTATCAAGTAAATCAACAACAGCTACAATATTTCCTCTAATATTTGTAACGCCTTTGATATAAGAGTTTAATTTTGGAACCTTTGTAACTTCTTGGTATTCAACAATTTCTCTTACGATTAAAACAGGTAGGGCATATATATCACTATTACTTAAAAATAAAAAGTATTGCTCCCCTGTATTGTTAATAAGTTCTTCATCTAAATCTTCCATAATAACTTCCTATTAAAGACGACTAAACTCTCTTAAGTCCATAGTTTCTTCCATTTCTGAATCTACAGAGTAAGGAGTTAAGATTGTATTTACGTTACTAGTTGAAGTTTTAAAGAACTCCATTAGTTTTACAAGACCGTTTGATTGACCATCTAGCTCTTCTGCTGCACTTGATAACTCCTGAGCACTTGTTGAGTTAGTCTGAGTAATATTGTCTAATTGAATCATCGCTTGACTAATTTGCTCAATACCTTTACTTTGCTCATTACTTGCATTTGAGATGTTTTGAATTAGTACTGCTGTTCTTTCAATTTTTGGAACTAAAGAGTTAATAAGCTCACCAGCTTCTTCACTAACTTTTACACTATCTTTAGTAATAGTACTAATCTCTTTTGCTGCAACTTGAGATCTTTTTGCTAGTTTTCGTACTTCCGCTGCTACAACGGCAAAACCTTTACCATGTTCACCAGCTCTCGCTGCTTCAATTGCTGCGTTTAATGCAAGTAGATTTGTTTGATAAACAATATCTTCAATAATAGAAATTCTATCTGCAATAATTTGCATTGATTCAACTGTTTGAGATACTGCATCTCCACCTTGCTTAGCCATTTGTGAAGCCTCATCTGCAATCTCATTTGTTTCATTTGCATTTTTTGTATTTTCATCAATTGCACCATTTAACTCTTCAACTGCTGCTGTTGTTTGCTCAAGTGAACTTGCTTGTTGTTCTGCTCCTGTTGATAGCGTTTGTGAAGTTTTATTTACTTCTGTTGACGCAATACCCATTTCAGATGAGTTAGTTCTAATCTTTTCAACCATTTGTGTTAAGTTGTCAATAAACTCATTGATATTTAGCTTGATTGAGTTGAAGTCACCTGGAAGTTCTAACTCTATTTTTGATAGAAGATTTCCATTACTCATTTTTCCTAATATCTCTTTGATTTCACTGATTATGTTTCCTAGGATGTAAACTAACTCATTAATTGAGTTTTTACTAATCTCAAATGTTCCTTGATAGTTTTTAACAATTTGTGCATCAAAATCACCATCTTTAATTTTAAGAAGGCTTTCATTTATATCATTTAATGTTGTTTGTACATTGTTTGCGAAGTTGTTTACCGCTTCTTTTGTAAACTTGAATCTTCCTGTATATTCATTTTCGATTCTTTGGCTAAAGTCTCCTACTTGCATCATTGCAAGGTTTTTATTTACATCACTAATAAATAGTTCTATATTTGAAACGATTTTATTTGTAGATGTATGGATTTTTGCAAAATCATTTTTGTATTTGCTAGTATCAACTCTAACACCTAATTCTCCATTATCAATAGCTAAATCAATCATTTCTGTATCAATAACTAAATCCATTAGATTTTCAGCTAGTTCATTTACTATTTGTTTGAAGTATCCTAAACTTCCCAAATAGTCATTTGTAATTCTTGCACTCATATCTCCATTTGCAAGTTTTTCTACAGTTTCACCTAAATCTCTAAAAGCACTAACTGTTAAATCAATTGTATAGTTTGTGTTTTCCATAATGGTTGCATATGAACCATTTATGCAAAGTGTGTCAATTCTATCATCCACTTTTCCTTCAGATACTTTTGTTGCAATATCATTTGAACTTTCCATACAATAAGATAGTTGTCTTTTTGTATCATTTATATATTGGCAAATATTAGATAAGGTCTCATCTTGACAAGTAATGTCATCGAAATCAAAGTTACCTTCTTTGATATTTTTTAAAGACTCTTCAACCAACGCTAGCGTATCATTTTCTTTTGAGTTTCTTCTAATCTTTTCCATGACATACTCCTAATATCTATCTCTAATTGTTGTTAAATTCTCAAATATATTATTAATATTGCAATCTAAATCACTAATCATACTTTCCAAGTTATTAACTGTATTATCCTCTTTTGCCTTTTGAATAAAAGCATCAATTGTTGAATGGAATTTGTCATGACATTTAATCAATTCTTTCCATTTCTCATCATTTGCGAAGCTTTCATTTTTTACTTCATCGCACCATTTTGAAAATTCAAATACTTCATGCTCTTTTTTTTCAAGCTCTTCAAATTGTTGTGTTTCAACGCAGCTTTTAACAAACTGTGTATATACATAGTGGCTGTTTTTTTGTCTGTTATAGTTAATATTTCTTAGAGAGATATTTTCTACACTTTTTTGGAGTGATAATCTATCAATGAATTGATCATATGTTAAATCTCTCTCTTTTAAATAGTTTTCAAGAAATTGATATGTTTCATCAACATTATGTGTTTTTTCATAATCTAATAAAACATCATATAGTTTAATGATATAGCTTTTTGCAAAATCATTTAAAGGTTTTCTATATGAAGTGATTTTTACAACTTCACCATTTTCTATAATTGGTTTAACATATGCTTTTACCCAGTAGTAGTCACCATTTTTAGACTGGTTTTTAACAAAGGCATATATAACTTCCCCTTTTAGAACACGCTCCCACAGAAGTTTGAAAACAACTTTAGGCATCTTTGGATGTCTAATCATATTGTGAGGTTTTCCAATAACTTCATCTCTTGTATATCCTGCTACATTACAAAAGATGTCATTTGCATAAATGATAGTTCCTTTTCTATCAGTTGTACTAACAATCATATCTTTTGCAGTGATTTCTATTTCATTACCTTCAGTTGTTTCAAAACTCATGTCATTCTCCTTGTTTGATTCTATATTCTAGAAGTTTTGGAATATCAAAAATTAATGCCACTTCACCAGTTCCAAGAATTGAACCTCCACTAATTCCTGGGATATTTTCAAAAATATCACCAAGAGGTTTGATTACGGTTTGTTGTGAACCGTATAGTTCATCTACTTGAAGTCCAACTTTATAATTTCCATATTTAACAATCACAACATTTCTTCTTATATTTTCATATATTTCTTCGTTGTAAAAGGTTCTAATATCTAGTAAAGGTAGAACGTCACCTCTCACATTTATTGTACTTGCACCATCAATAGTTGTTTTATATTCATCAGTTAATTCCATACATTCACTAATTAAATCAAGTGGAATGATATATTTGGTATTACCTGCTTGAACTAAAAAACCATCAATAATTGCTAATGTTAAAGGAAGTCTTATTGTGATTTTACTTCCTTTGTTTGTTGCACTATTTACATCAATAGTTCCTCTTAGGTCTTGAATATTTCTTTTAACAACATCCATTCCAACACCACGACCAGAAATATCTGATACTTCTTGAGCTGTTGATAATCCTGCTTCAAAGATAAGTTTATATATCTCTTTATCTGTAAGTCTTACATTTTCACTTACAACATTGTTTTCAATAGCTTTTTTAAGAACAACATCTTTATTAATCCCAGCGCCATCATCTTCAATCTCAATAATAATACTTCCCGAATCAGGAAAGGCTCTAAGATAAACTGTTCCTTTTGGATTTTTACCTTTTTGCTCTCTAATATCTGGCATTTCTACACCATGGTCAATAGAGTTTCTTAACATATGTACAAGTGGATCACTTAATTTTTCAACTACACTTTTATCAAGTTCTGTTTCCGCCCCTTCTATAATAAACTCTATATCTTTTCCTAGTTTTTTAGCTGTATCGTTTACAATTCTTTTAAATTTCACAAAAGAGTCTTTTACTTGAACCATTCTAATGTTCATTACCGCTTCTCTTATTTCTTCAAGAAGAGAAGACATACCTTCAGATACTTCTTCTAAATCCTCATTTGCATTTTGTTCTGCAAGTTGCATGAGTTTTGCATTTTGAATAACCATCTCACCCATTTTATTAATAAGTAAGTCAACTTTTGAAGAGTCAACTCTTAATGAAAAAGATTTGTTCGTAACTTCAGGTTCATTTTTTACTTCTGTTTTAGCTACAGTTTTCTCAGTAGTTGTTTCAGGTAATGTAGAAGTAGCAACTACTAATTCTTTTTTTGGCTCTACTTTAGTTTCTATATTTTCTTGAAAAGAACTTTCATCAAAAGCTCCACTTTCAATTAGAATTTCTTTTATGTTTTCTTCTTTTTTTTCTACTAACTCTTTTAGTGTTTTAGTATCACTATGTTTGAATACTTCAAGTTCTACGTCATCTTCCACAAATTCGAAGATTTCTAAGATTTCATCTTTTGAGCAAGTTGATTCAAAATCGAACTCAAACCCTATATAAGTTTTAAGACAATCAATATTTTCAATATTTGGAATAGTTTCTGTAATTGCAGTGTTGATTTGGATTTCACCCATTTTGTTAAAAAATCTAAAAATAGAGATAGTATCCATACCAGAGTTGAAAAAATCTTCATCAAATCTAAGAGATATATGCCATAAGTCATCATTTTTAACAGAGTCTATATTTTGAGTTTCATCTTGAATATTTACTTCAATAGTTGTTTCATCTTCTTGCTCTAAAAAAGATGAAAGTTGTTTTGATAAATCAAAAGTCTGAAGGTTTAATTCATTTGGAAACTCTTGTTCCTTTACACAACATTCAACCATTTGTAAAGTATTGTCTTTTACTTCCATAAAAAGTGTTGAAAGATTTGAATCAAGTTTAGTATTACCACTTCTTACATCATCTAAGATATTTTCAGCAATATGAGTAAAACTAACAATACTATCAAACTCAAACATTCCAGCAGTACCTTTGATAGTATGCATGGCTCTGAAGATTTCACCGATTTTGTCCATATCTTCTGTTCCATCTTTAGCATCAAGAAGTGCATTTTCCATGATTTGAAGTTGCTCTGTTGCATCTTCATAAAAAAGTGATAATTCTTCTTGCATTTTATACTCCTAAAATGTAAGCTGTTCCTGTTATCTCAAATGAATCTAAAACCTCTTCTTTTATATTTTTTATTTCAAAAGTTTTGTTTTTTTCATCACAACTTTTTTTTAGTGAAATAAGAAGTTGAATTGCACTCATATCTATTTTAGTGATATTTTTAAAATCCACTACAACTTCTTTTTCATTATTTATTTCATTTATGAAATCTTCTTTTAGTTTTTCCACTTCATAGATTGTGAAGTTATTATTTTGAAGTTCCATGATTTATCCTATTAACTTTTCCAGTGCTATTAGGAACTTTGCTTTGTTAAATGGTTTTACTAACCAAGCTTTTACACCTAAGGCTTTACCTTTTGCTTTTAAGTCATCTTTTGTTTCAGTTGTGAGCATTACAATTGGAAGAAATCTGTAAGCAGGGTCTTTTTTGATTTCTGCTACCATCTCAAGACCACCCATATTAGGCATATTCACGTCACTAAAAACAATATCAACTTCATGTTGTCTAATTTTTTCAAGTCCTTCACTACCATCTGCTGCTACAACTACATTGTATCCTGCTTCCATGGCAGCTTTAGAAGAAACACTTCTAATTAAACTTGCATCATCAACTAATAAAATTGTTTTTGCCATGATAATCTCCTTATGTAAAAATAAATTATCTTATTTTCAAACTATAAGTTATTAATGTGGCAAAATTGTGTTGTATATTGAAATTATTTTGTAAAAAATGTGAGATTTAATAATTTTGTAAACTAGGCAATTACTAATTTATATCCTTGCCCAGATACGTTTTTTATGAACTCTGTAGAGATTTTTTTTCTAAGATTTTTTATTACTGTTCTAAGAGCCATACTAGTCATAACTTCGTCATATTCCATCCATACATATCTTTCTATCTCAGAATACGTTACAACTCTATTTTGATTCTCAATCAGTAAATTCATAAGTTTAGTTTCTTTTTTATTTAATTTTATTTTTTCATTTTGAGCATTTACAATTTCAGAATTATTTTTATCGTATTTATACTCATCAGAAATATTTAAATAAATAGAAGAACTAATATTTAAATATTCTAGTGCATTATATAAAACCTCTTTTAGCTTAGTACTTGTAATAGGCTTTATTATGTATGATTGAATATTTAAATTAGCTGCTGGTAGAAGGTAGTCCACATCATTATGTGCTGTTAGTAGAATAATAGGCACAGTTTTATTATTTTCTCTAATTTTCTTTATGAACTCTATACCATTTAGATTTGGCATAGCAATATCAGAAATGATAATTTGAGGATGTTTTTCTTTATAAACCTCTAGTGCTTCCATACCTGTCGTAGCTACACAAACATTATTTGAAAGTTGTAATAAAACCTTCATCATCTGTTCTTGGGTATCTTGATCATCTTCAACATAAAGTATAGAGATATTTTTTAATAGCTTTGACAATTCTTTAATATTCATACTCTCTCCTAAAGTAACCAAAAATAATTTTAATAATAACAAATAATAACTTTATTTTTTAAAAAAATAAAAAAGTGGTATTGACTTACCACAATATTTTTATATAATAAAATCAAAGGAATTGTTATGAATATATTATTTGTAAGTCAAGAAAGATGTAAAGAAGAGAATGTTAGGGACTTTTTCTCTGAGATAAATCTTGAAATTGAATATATGAATTTTAAAGAATATTCAAGAAATTTAAATAAAATAGATTTTATTACATTTGATTTTATATTTATAGAAATTCTAGGAACAGAAAAAAGAAAGTTAAATTATATAAAAAAATGTCAAGAACAAAACATAGCTTTTTTTGTAAATGTGATTTATATCTTTGATCATATCAATCTTGATAAATTAGTAAAAGATATAAGACTTGAAAACTTCGATTATATTTTAAAACCTTTAGAGTCATCTCATATTTTAGAAAAAATCAGTTCTTATTCAAGTAAAAAAACAAATTTTGCTTTTGATGATTTTAAAATGATTGTAAAAGGTAAGCTTCTAAGACCTTTGGAACATCAATGGAAACAACCACTAAATTTAATAGCTACTAATTTACTTAATTTAGAAGTAAAATCTGAGTTATCAAAACTTACTAAAGATGATGTGAATTTAGCAAATGAAAAAATAGAGTTTGCACTAAATAAAATATCTACAACTCTTTCAAATTTAAATAATTGTTTTAAAGATTCAGAAAGTAAAACAACATTTTCAATAAAAAATTCATATGATAAAGTATTAGAGTTTGTAGCTCCTCAAACTGTTAAACATAATATCTCTTTAAATCAAAAAGATTATGAAGATGATGTATTGGTTTCAAATTATGAAAATGAATTTTCGCTAAATATTTTGATGTTTTTATATGTATTTATTCAATGGATAATTGAAGAACATGAAAATAAAGAAAACATATGCATTGAGTTTTCTTATGAACAAGGGGAAAGTGAAACAAATATTCTTTTGACTTTTAATGAGCAATTGCCACTGTATGAGATTATAAATAAATTTTGTTTTGAGTTTTTAGTAATAAAAGAACTTCTTAAAAGAGTAGGGTTAAGTTATCAAAGTTTTTTAAATGAGGAAAACACACAGATTAAATTAACTCTTTGTTAGGCGTGTAGGGGATTTTGATGATTAGAATAGTTTATTTATTAATCTTTCTAATTAGTACTGCTTTTTCTGCTGAAAAAGTCTCAGTACAGTTATTATGGTTGGATCAGTTTCAATTTGCTGGCTATTATATGGCTAAAGAAAAAGGCTTTTATAGAAACGCAGATTTAGATGTTGAACTAAAAAAATATAGTTCTAGATTTGGAAGTACTAAACACAGCATTGTAAATGATGTTTTAAATGGTGAAAGTACTTATGGAATTGGAAGATCAAACTTAATTGTTGAAAAATCAGAAGGTAAAGATATTGTAGCACTTGCTGCAATTTATCAATCTTCTCCTTTAATCCTTTTAGCCTTAGAGTCTTCAAATATTAACTCTTTGAAAGACTTAAAAGATAAAAAAATAATGCTTACAAACTCAACTATTGGTACTACATCTTTAAGGGCAATGTTAGTTTCTCAAGGTTTAGATTTAGAGAGTAGCAAAATTTTAAAACATACTTTTAATTTAGATGATTTAATAAATGGAACAACTGACTTAATGGGTTCTTATGTTTCAAATGAACCTTTTAGATTAGAACAAAAAGGAATTGACTACAAGATATTTTCTCCAAAAGATGAAGGTTATGATTTTTATAGTGATATTTTATTTACAAGTCAAAAAGAGTTAAATGATAACCCTAAAAGAGTTGAGAAATTCTTAAATGCAACACTTAAGGGTTGGGAATATGCTTTTAATAATATAGATGAAGCTGTAAATATAATTTATGAAAAATATAATTCTCAAAATAAATCAAAAGATGCTTTGTTTTTTGAAGCTTTAAAATTAAAAGAGTTAGCTTATTATAATACTTCTAAAATTGGTGAAATTAATATTAAAAAAATACAAAGAATCTATGATATTTATAGAATCATGGGAAAAGTGAAAAACAATATTGATTTTAGTGATTTTTTATACTCTTTTGCAAAACTTAGTTTAACACCAATTGAAAAGAAGTTTATTAAAAACTTTAAAAAACTAAGAGTTCACAATGAAAAATCATGGCCTCCATATAATTATAATGAGTTTGGATTGCCAAAAGGTTTCTCAATTGATTATATGAATCTTCTTGCCCATAAATTGGGATTTGAAATTGATTATGTAAGTAATTATACTTGGAATGAATATTTAGAAATGTTACGAGATAAAGAGATTGATATAATGCTAAATATTGTAAATACGCAAGAACGACGTAAATATATCAATTTTACTAATTCTTATGCTCAATCACTTCCTTCAATTTATACTTTAAATAATCGAAATGATATTCGATCCTTGTCAGACTTAAAAGGAAAAAAAGTATCTGTACCCAAAGGGTTTTACACAAGTGAAATAATAAAAAGAAAATATCCAGAAATAAAATTAATAGAATCAGCAGATATGTTGAAATCCTTGGAAGATGTAGCATTTAAAAGAGCTGATGCAACAATATCAGATTTTGCAGTTGCGAACTATTTATTAAAAAGACATGGGATTATAAATTTAAAAGCAATTTCAAATATTCCTGATAGAGATTTTATTAGTAAATTAAATTTAGGTATTAGAAATGATTTACCAATATTAAAATCAATATTACAAAAAGGTATGCAGAATATAAAAGATGAAGAACTTTTTGTTTTAAGAGAAAAATGGTTTGGAAAAGAGCATGATATGCTTAGAAAGGATATTTTCTTTACTTCCAAAGAAAAAGAGTATCTTCATCAAGAAAAACATATTAAACTTTGTATTGATCCTAAGTGGGCTCCATATGAATACATACAAGATAATCAACACTTAGGAATTACATCTGATTATATGAATTATTTCTCTCAAATTATGAATTTACAATTTGATTTAGTTCCAACAACATCCTTTTATGAGTCTTTAGTTTATATTAGACAAAGAAAGTGTGATATCTTACCTGCAGCAGCTATTACTTTGGATAGATTAGATTATGTTAACTTCACAAAACCATATCTATTTTCAAACTTTGTATTAGTTACAAAAAAACTAAAATTAAATATAGATAGTTTAAATGATGTAATGGATGAAAAAATAGGTTTTGTAAGAGGTTATGCTTCTATTGATATTTTCAAAAAGAAGTATCCAAACCTAAAAATTAGAGAATATTCTTCTATTTTGGAAGGCTTAAGAGCAGTAAATAGTGGTGAAATATATGGTTTTATTGATATCTCTAGTACTATTAGTTCTGTGATTATGGAAGAGGACTTCCATAATTTGAAAATAGCTTTAAAATTAAAAGAGAGATTAGAACTTTCAATTGCTGTTAGAAATGATGATTCTACTTTATTATCAATTTTTCAAAAACTTGTAACATCTCTTTCTCAAAAAGAAAAAGACATGATATATAGAAAATGGATTACAATCAAGTATGAACAAGAGATTGATTATGCTCTTATTTGGTCTATTTTTGTACCTGTTATATTAAGTCTTGGAATAATTATCTTCTATTTATGGAATATCAAATTAAAAAGAGAAATAAGAACTAAAGAGATACTAGAAAAGAAATTAAAAACCTCAATTGCTGATTTTACAGTGCTTGTTAACTCCACAATTGAAGCTATATTTATTATTGAAAAAAGTGGTCGTTGTATTGAAGCAAATGATGAGGCTAGAAAACTATTTAAATTTACAAAAAAATCTGATTATATTGGAAAACATATCTATTTTATTATTGCTAATAGTGATAAAGAATCTGTAAGAAAAAGAGTAAAAAATCATAAGTCTTTCCCTTCTGAAATCAATTTTGTTAGAAAAGATGGTTCTGAGTTCCCTGGACTTGTAAAAGGTGAAAATGTAAGAAGAGTAGATCAAACAATTAGAATTGTTTCAATTGTTGATTTAACTGATTTAAAACAAAAAGAGCATTTACTTTTCCAACAATCAAAAATGGCACTAATGGGTGAAATGATGAGTGCAATTGCACACCAATGGAGACAGCCTTTAAATGCTTTAGCAGCATTAAATATGCAAGTGGAAACAAAACTTGAATTTAATGAAAGTATGACATTTGATGAGTATGCTCCAATTTGTGAAAACATAAATAAACAATTAAACTATATGTCAAAAACAATTGATGATTTTAGAGATTTCTTTATTCCTTCAAAAACAAAAATTGAATTTAATGTTTGTCAAATTATTAAAGACGTTCATGAAATATTACGACCACAATTAGAGAATAATAATATCGTGTTTACATTTACTTGTGACAAGGTTTTCTTTTATGGTTTCCCAAATGAGTTCAAACAAGTGATTATAAATATTTTAAATAATGCTAAAGATGCAATTATTATCAACAAAGTAAAAGATGGGGAGATTGTAGTTGAAGTTAAAAGGGTAAAAGAAAACATTGTTATATATCTAAAAGATAATGGTGGAGGAATTGATAAAGCAATTATTAACAAGGTCTTTAATCCGTACTTTACAACGAAATTCGAATCAAAAGGTACTGGTATTGGACTGTATATGTCTAAAATGATAATTGAAAAAAGTATGAATGGGATATTAAGTGTTGAGAGTAATGATGGTAGAACAATCTTTACTATAAAACTGTAATACCACATAATTAACACAAATTTAATTTATAATTTTATTATGTAAAGAGGATACTTATGGATAAAGTTTTAATAAGAAGTAAAATAAAAGATTTATCAGTATTATTCATCGATGATGAAAAAGTAGTTATTGATATCATGAAAGAAATTCTTCCGATGCTATTTAAAAAAACATATTATGCAACGGATGGTTTAGAAGGTATTAGTCAGTATGAAAAACATACTCCAGATATCATAATTACTGATTTAAGTATGCCCAAACTTGATGGTATTACAATGTTAAAACAAATAAAAAGCTTAGATACTGATGTGAAGATTATTTGTATCAGTGGTCATAATGAAGTTAATAGTATTAATCAATGTAAAGAGTTAGGTTGTACATATATTGTAAAACCTATTAATTCGTCTGTATTATTTCAAGCATTTGAAAGAGTTCTAACCAGTTAGTATTTGAAGGATATATTATGAATTTAAATAGCTTACTATCAATTTCAAAAGATTTGAATGTTCTATATATTGAAGATGATATTTCAAAAGATGTAACTGTAAAATTCTTATTAGAAATTTTTAATGATGTTTCTGTAGCCGAAAATGGAGTTGAAGGTTTAGAGGCTTATAAAAAGTATTATGATGAAAACCAAAGGTATTATGACATTATTATAAGTGATGTAAATATGCCTAAAATGAATGGTGTAGATTTAAGTAGAAATATTCTGCAAATAAATGAAAAACAAATTCTTGTAATTGTATCAGCTCATAATGATTCAAAAAATCTTATTGAACTTTTGAATTTAGGAGTTACTTCTTTTGTTCAAAAACCTATTAAATTTGAAGCAATAATAAATATTCTTACAAAAATTTGTCAAAATATTTACAACTCTAAAATGGTATTAGAGTTCAATGATAAAATAAAACAATTAAATGAAGATCTCCAAGATTCCAACAACCTTTTAGAAAAAAAAGTAGAAGAGAGAACATGTGAGTTAGAGAAATTGCTTTATTATGACAAACTAACTTCTTTAAAGAGTCATCAATCTCTTATGAAAGACCTTGAAGAGTCACAATCAAATATTTTATATATAGTAAATATTGACTCCTTTCATAATATAAATTCAATGTATGGTTTTGATGAATCAAATGGAATTCTAGTTCAATTTTCCCATTGTCTAAAACTATTTAACAGTAAATATGATTTTGAAATTTATAGAGTATATGCAGATGAGTTTGTGCTTTTTAAAAAGAATAATGACAGTACAGTAGAGAAGTGTGAAGAGGAGTTACTTGAGCTCATAAATACAATGAAAAATTACAACTTTACTATAAATGGTGGTACTTCTATTGATATAAATGCCACTATAGGATTATCAATAGCTGATGAAAATTCTCTTGCTTGTGCAAGTATGGCACTAAGACATGCTAAAAAACACAGACTTAGTTTTGTTATATACAATAATGAATTAGATACATCTCATACCATAAACAATGTTTTAAATTGGGCACCAAGACTAAGAACTGCAATAGAGGAAAATCTAATTCTTACAGCATATCAACCAATAGTAGATAAAAATAAAAACATATTGAAGTTTGAAGTTCTTATGCGTGTTGCTGAAAAAACAAAAGATACTGTAACAATCATTTCTCCATATGAGTTTTTAGAACCAGCAATTAAAACAAAACAGTATAATGACATGATGTCAATATTAATAGAGAAAAGTTTTATAACTATGTATAACCGAAGTGAAGACTTCTCCATAAATCTTTCCTATGAAGACATTTATAATCGAACTTTGATAAATATAATAAAAGATAATCTTAGAAAATTCAAAAAAATTGGTTCAAGATTGATTATAGAAATTTTAGAGACTGAAAGTATTGAAGATTTAGAGATAATGCAAAAATTTGTAAAAGAAGTTAGAGAGTTTGGTGTACGTATTGCTATTGATGATTTTGGTACAGGACATTCTAATTTTTCTAATATAATTGCAATTGATCCTGATTATATAAAAATTGATGGATCATTTATAAAAAATATTCATAAAGATACAAAAGCTTATAGTTTAGTAAAGGGAATCATATCTTCAGCAAAAGAGTTAAATATCAAAACAATTGCAGAGTTTGTACATAATAAAGAGGTGTTTGATATTTTAACAGATTTAGGAGTTGATGAATTTCAGGGCTATTATATCTCTGAACCATTGTTGAATATTTAAAAATATTACAATCTGTAATAAAATTAAATAGAAAAAATTTATTGCTGTATAATCTACAAAAATTAAAAAGGATTATTATGAGAATTTGTGGAATTGAATTAAAAGCTAATAATACTATTTTATCTGTTATTGATTTTGGTGAAGATGATATTATTGATTATATAGATTTAAAAATAAAAAAAATTACATTAGAAGATGATGAAAATAAAGAGTGTATAAAAAACTATTATGAATCTATAAATGAGTTTTTAAAATCAAACTCAATTGAAAAAGTTATTATTAAAAAAAGAGCAAAAAAGGGAGCTTTTAGTGGTGGTGCAGTTACTTTTAAAATGGAAGGGTTAATTCAGCTAAATAATATATGCGATGTACAGTTATTATCTGCTCAGTCACTTAGTTCTTATGAGAAAAAAAATCCTATAGAATTCCCCAAAAAACTTATGAAATATCAACAACAATCTTATCTTTCAATCCTTGCTGCTTAGCACTTTTTTTAGATTATTTTTTTATTATAAAAATACTTAAATAGTTATTTTTTTTAAGACCTATTTAATATTAGCGAGAGTATACTAAGTCATGACTGGTATTTAGTTTACTATAAGGAGCATATTATGAAAGGTATAGTTTCTTCAGCTTTAATTCTCACAGCGATTTCAACATTTAGCCTTAATGCAATGACCCTTAACGATGCGTTAAGCGACGGATTACGTACTAATCCAGAGATATTAGAGCGACTGAAAAATTATGACAAAACTGTGTATGATTTGAAAATTGCAAAATCTGAGTATGCCCCATCTATTGATTTTATTAGTAGATTCGGTTACGAAAAAACATTTGACAAACATACAACCGCAGGATTTCAAGAAGTAGGTTATCATATTTATCAAAACTCTTTAACTTTAACTCAAAACTTATTTAATGGTTTTTCTACTAAATATAGAGTTAAATATGAAAAAGCAAGAGTTATGGCAGCAGCATTTAATTATGTAGAAAAAACAAATGACGTTGCATTTAACATTGTAAAAGAGTATGTAAATGTGTTAAAGTATGCTGACTTATATAAGTTAGAAAAAGAAAATATTTTATTAACACAAGATATTTTAAATAAAACAAAAGAATTAAGTGATGCAGGTTCTGGACCTTTATCAGATGTTAAAAAAGTAGATTCAAGTTTACAACTTGCAGAATTTAACTTTTTAACACAAGAAAATAACTTAATGGATTCTAAGTTTAACTTAGGGAAATTATTAGGTAAAAAAGTAGAACATAGTAAATTAGTAGCTCCTGAATTTAACTTTAAATTACCTTCAACTATGGAAGATGCAAATAATCATGCTATTACGTACAACCCATCAATGATTGTAACAAACTACAATATTGAGACTGCAAAAGCAGCACTTGTACAAAGTAGAAGTAAATTTTCACCTACTGTAGATTTTGAACTTCAATATAATTTTGATAAAAATACTGGTGCTGAAGCTGGACACACTAGAAGCTATTCGGCATTAATCGTATATAAACATAATTTATATAGAGGTAACGCAGATAAAAACAGTGTTAGAAAAAACAAACTAAATATTATGCAAGAGTATGAAATTCAAAGAGAAATTAGAAGACAAATTATTGAAGGTCTTCAATTATCATGGTCTGCATATACTATGATTGAAAAACAACTTCAGTTCTTAAATTCATATAAAGAAGAGAGTAAAGCGACTCTTGATTTATATAAAGAAGAGTTTGAAGATGGTTCAAGAACTTTAATTGACTTATTAACTGCACAAGATGATTATATCTCTGCTAGAAGTAAATATATTTCAGCTTCATACGATTGGCTATTTGCAAAATATAGAATTTTAGATTCTATGGGTGAATTAATCAATGCATTATTCCAAGAAAGTGCAACAGATTTCTATAAACCAACAACTGCAAATTATAAAAGAGTAAGTAGCTATAAATTACCAATTGATCAAGATAGAGATGGTGACAAAGTTACTGATAAAATTGACTTATGTGACAATACAGCTCTTGGTTTTGAAGTAGACATGTACGGATGTGCAACTGATAAAGAAGAAGTAGTTGATATGGTACCTGCTACAAATTCAATTAGTATTAAAGGTCAAAAAAAAACTTTTAAAGATGAATTTTTAGGTACAAATAGAGGTTTTACTCTAAATTTGGCTACATTTTCGACACAAAAAGAGGTTGATAGATTTATTAACGCAAGTAATTTAGAAGATGGATATATGACTTTTACATATCTTAATAAAAGCAATAAGAAACTATATAAAATAGTTTCTGGTGTTTATGAAGATAGAAAAAGTGCATATAAAGCATTAAAAAAATTACCAAGAATTGTAAAAGTTAATAAACCTTATCTAGACAATTTAAACAATGTAAAAAATTTATATAATAAATATAATTAATTATATTCATTTGTTTGGTTATAGTGTAGGGGTTTAGTTATGAGGGAATATAATAATGAACAAGGATTAAACTCTTTATTAGATAGTTTAGTTACTTATACTAAGTTTTACAATAAACCTTACACAAAAGAGGCTTTAACTTTTGGATTACCAATTGAAAAAGGTAAAGAAAACCCTGAACTTTTCTCAGTTGCTAATTCAAAAGGTCTTTTTTCAAGAGCAGCAGGAAATGCTGGCTTAAAGACTAAATTTGTAAGTAGGGATCTTGAACAATTTTCAAATCTACAACTACCTGTTATTCTTTTACTTTCTGATTCAAATTCATGCATTTTAGATTCTATTTCTGATGATAAGAAAAAAGTTAAAATTATTTCTGAACTCTCTAATGATGTTATTGAACAGTGGTATGATATTGATTTAATCAAAGAAGAATATTTAGGGTATGCGATTTTAGTTAAAAAAGGTTTTAATTATAAAGATACTGATATTGATAAAAATCTCAATATTGAAAAGAAACATTGGTTTTGGAGTACTTTAAAATTATCAAGAGGAATTTATGCTGATGTGATTTTTGCTTCACTTTTAGTAAATCTTTTTGTTTTGGCTACTCCACTTTTTACTATGAGTGTTTATGATAGAGTTATTCCAAATAATGCAATTGAAACTTTATGGTTTTTTGCAGCAGGTGTTTTTGTAGTTTATGTATTAGATATTTTTCTAAAACTAATAAGAAGTTACTTCTTAGAAGTTGCAGCAAGAAAAAGTGATATTATAATGTCATCTTTAATTTTTGAGAAAATTCTTGGCTTAAAAATGGAGCAAATTCCTAAACCAATAGGAGCATTTGCAAACAATCTAAAGAACTTTGATATGATAAGATCTTTTTTAACTAATGCTACATTAATTGCTTTTATTGATCTACCATTTTCATTAATTTTTCTTTCTGTAATTTATTATATTGGAGGTCCAATTGCTTTAATTCCATTAGGTGTTTCAGTTGTAATATTACTAACAGCACTTATATTAAAAGGACCAATTCAAAACAATATCAGAAAAATCAATGAGATAATGTCAAAAAAGAATTCAATATTAATTGAAGTTCTTAATAATATTGAGACACTAAAAACTTTAGGAAACTCAAATAATATTCAATGGGATTGGGAAGAAAGTAATGGGAAAATAGCTCATAAAGGCTTACACTCTAGAATGCTTTCATCTTTTATTCCTTCTTTTACTTCTTTATTAATTCAGTTAAACACTGTTGGGATTATAATATATGGTGTTTACTTAATTCAAGAGTTTGAATTAACTATGGGTGGATTAATTGCTGTAGTTATTTTAAGTTCTAGAACAGTTGCTCCTATGGGACAAGCTGCAGGACTTATTACAAACTATGAAGATGCTTCTAATTCATATAGACTTTTAAATGAGATAATGCAAAGAGAGGTTGAAAGACCAAAAGATAAAAACTTTGTATCTCATAAAGGTTTTAGAGGAAAAATTGAGTTTAGAAATGTAACATTTAAATATCCAAATTCAGGTGTAGAGGTATTAAAAAATGTTTCTTTTGTAATTGAACCTGGTGAACATGTAGCAATACTTGGGAAAATTGGTTCAGGTAAAAGTACAATTCTAAAACTTATTTTAAAACTTTACGAACCTACTAGTGGAGCTATTTTTATAGATGATATTGATGTTTCACAAATTGACCCAGCAGATTTAAGAAGAAACATGGGATATGTTTCACAACATGTAAATCTATTTCATGGAACACTAAAAGAGAATATTACTTTTAGAGCATCATATGTAAATGATCAAAAAATGATTAGAGCTGCAAAAATTGCTTGTGTTGATAAATTTGCAAACAAGCATCCAAGAGGTTATGAAATGGAAGTTGGTGAACATGGTGAAGGTTTATCTGGTGGACAAGTACAGTCTGTTGGAGTTGCTAGAGCTTGTTTATTTGACTATCCAATTATGCTTTTTGATGAACCAGCAAACTCAATGGATAAGCAAACAGAGCAACAAGTATTAAATAATCTAAAAACTGAATTACAAAATAAAACAATGTGTTTAATTACACAAAAGATGTCTTTATTAGATATTGTTGATAAAGTAATAGTTATTAATAATCATACAGTATTTATAAATGGTAAAAAACAAGATGTCTTAAAAATATTATCTGAAGGAGGTAGTTATGAATAGAAATAATAACTATACTCGAGATGATTATGAGTTTATGAATAGTCTAAGCTCTGCAATATTAGAGCAGAGTCCTAAAAAACTAAGAGTAATTCTTTGGTTTTGGGTTATCACTGTTATTGCATTAATTACTTGGGCATATTATGCTCAAATTGATGAGATTGTAAGAGGTGAAGGTGTTGTGATCCCAAGAAGTGAAAATAAGATGATTCAAAACCTTGAAGGTGGAATTATTGAAAAGATCTTGGTAAAAGAGGGTGATATTATTAAAAAAGGACAATTATTAATTCAAATTGATAATAGAAAATCACAATCTGATTATGATACAGCAAGTTTAAAAGCATTAGAGCTTACAGCAAAAATTGTAAGACTTGAAGCAGAAGTAAATAATATAAAATTTAATTCAAAAGAGTTTGAAGAGAATAAGTTAAATCAATATATAAAATTAGAAGAAAAATTATATAGAATAAATAAAAACAATTTAGATTCACAAATAAAAGTTTTAAAAGAACAGTTAGTTCAAAAGCAAAATGATTTATCATCTGCTAGAAGTAGTTTATCCTATTTATCAGGTGAATATAAACTAATTTCACAAGAGATTAAAATTGCTGAACCTTTAGTTGCAAGAAAAGTTAGATCAAAAGTTGACTTTTTAAAACTAAAAAGAGAAGCAAATAATATTAGAAGTGAATTAGCTTCTGTAAGAATTTCTATTCCAAAAATAAAATCTTTGATTAGTGAAGCAAAATCAAAAATTAAAGAGGTTGAAGCAAATTTTGTAAAAGAAGCACAAGAAGAATTTAATAAAACTATTGCAGAACTTGAGAGAGTTAATGCTAATATTAATAATTTAAAAGATAAAGTTGTAAGAACAGATGTTTATTCTCCAATTGATGGTATTGCACAAAAAGTATTTTTTAATACTATTGGAGGAGTTATTAAACCTGGAGATAATCTAGTGGAGATAGTTCCTACAGGAGAGACTTTATTAATAGAAACAAAAGTTAAACCAGCAGATATTGCATTTATTTACTATAAACAGTTAGCAAAAGTAAAGTTTACAGCCTATGATTATGCTATTTATGGTGGGCTAGATGGAGATGTAATAAAAATTAGTGCGGATACAGAATTAGATGAAAATGATGAAAGTTTTTATAAAATTCATATTCAAACAAATGAAAACCATTTAACAAAAGATGGAAAAGATTTACCAATTATTCCAGGTATGGTAGTAAATGTAGATATTTTAACTGGTAAAAAATCAGTATTGGATTATATTTTAAAACCAATTTTAAGAGCAAAACAATACACTTTTACGGAGAGATAGCATGAAAGTAGTAGTGTACTCAAAAGATGTAAATTTAACAGATAGATATAAAAATTTACTAGTACATTATAATTATAAATTAATTGATGATTATGATGAATTATATAACGAAGCCCAAAAAGAACAAATAGTTATCGTATTAAATATAGAAGAGTGTGGTGATGAAATAAGTAGTTTTATCTTACCTTTAGTTGATTTACACTCTTTTATAATGATTTTAGATTCAGTACCTAGTTATGAAAAGGGTAAAAAATTAATAGCTTTAGGAATCAGATCTTATGCTAACTTGATGATGGATGATATTCATATGAAAGAGGCTATAAATACTGTAATTGATGGGAATATTTGGTTATATCCAGAGTTTATAAATGAAACTGTACTTAGAATGCAGTATGAATCAAATCCAAAAACTATAGATGCTAGTTTAGACATTTTAACTCAAAGGGAAAAAGAAGTAGCACTTCTTGTAATAGAAAAAATGGCATATTTAGAAATATCTGAAAAACTAAATATTTCTCTTAGAACTGTAAAAGCTCATACTAAAAATATATATGAAAAGTTTAATGTCTCGAACAGGTTAGCTTTTCTTCTTTTATTTAATAAATAACTTTAAATCTTATATTGCACCAAAGTACAATAGTTTAAATCATTTCATAGTTGTATACTAGTGTTAAAGGAAACCAAAGGAGTTAATTATGGCTCAAATAATTGGTAAAATTAATACTTTAGATGGCTCTTTTTATATTAAAGGTGCCGATGGAAAATTAAGCTCAGCAAAAATTGGTGACACAATTTATGCGGGGGATAT